>Ga0209782_1001653_pt1 | contig 11848 bp, 6 predicted proteins | sample WorMetmaBAHAMAS1_FD_187390 | JGI IMG/M metagenome (GOLD analysis project Ga0209782, IMG submission 187390) | Marine gutless worms symbiont microbial communities from Max Planck institute for Marine Microbiology, Germany - Inanidrilus... | ecosystem: Host-associated > Annelida > Digestive system >... | reverse complement strand
AACTGCCGGTGGAAAAACGACATCTGAGTAAATTGATCATTATCTGCCAGATTTAATGCCGGATTAAATTAACGGGAGATTAATTTGCTGTGGAAAAACCGGACCTAAATGGCAGAGAGTACTGTACGCCATGAGGAGTGTTGGTCAGGTGCTCAACTGCTCATCTCTCGTACTTTGGTCTTGTGCCCATACGTAGATAAACCACTGAAGTCTCTGATGCATGGCCAATACAGTGCCAGATCTACGGTTACCGTATCAGTCACAGGACCGTGCAAGGAAAACTACGTATGGTACCAAATGCTTGGTGACGAGGCACGTGGGTGAAGACTCGCAGGCCGCCGCCGTCAGCTACCATGCAGAATTTTTTACTCAAGCCATCAAACGGCCATATTTTTAGCTTAACCGCAAAACCGCTGCAACTATAAACTTGGTCAGCCACCAAAAAACTTACAGCTTGTGCACTGCACAATGATGCTGTGTGTAAGCGTGACATTTGGACAGAGACCAACAGTGACGATGGACAGAGAACAACAGTCTAGAAAGACTGCTATTGCAGCAGCCATTTGTCTTCAGCAAGACACAGAAATGTCATTAAGATGAAAAGGCATAATTACAAAAAATTTCCTGTATTTTGTTTGATGTTGTTCACTGTGCTATATTTAGTTAGACTTATAATTTTAGCCAAAAAATATTGAAACCTATGTGCAATTTCTAGCCGTAAATTTGTCATTACATGCTATTCCGGCTTAGCTGAAAAGTTGCCGTAAATCTTGTCAAACCATCCAGTTGCGTAGAAAAAATTTGGCTTGGCTGTGAACAACTTGCTCACAGCACAGCATCTGGGGCTTGAACTCAATGACCGTTGAGTCACTTGTCCAATGCCTTAGCCACTAGACTTTCAAGTTACTCCAGTAATACCAGCTGTAGTTGAAAGCTGACATATTTAGTTGTTAAGCATAGGCATTTCTCATACTTGCTTTCATACGTCACTGCGGTGAGTTATTTCAAGAACGTGCACGTGCATACAGTTTCACTTGGTTTGCGAGTCATTTTATGACTGTTCCAGACACATTTAGGGAAGGCTAACTAAAAAGTTGGTTTCTTTATCCCCAGATGTGTGACTTGCATTTTCAGAAATCAAATTCTGATGTCAGCAGTTAAAATCAACATGATTTTAAATGAACCAAGTTAGTAAGACTCTTTAACAAGCCATTCTTTATGTGTACCGGTAATGGTTCTTCAGAGTTGGATATGTGCTAGAACAGTAACAAATGCATTTTGTCAATGCTTGTCATTTTACACAGTACTGCAATTTTTCTGACAATGTAATGTTAACTGATAATGTATGATGTGTGCCTTTTTAGCAGTTGAGTGTATACATCAAAATAATACACTGTATGCATTTTATTATTTTATTGTCTCATGTTAAACTTAGTCAGACAAGCAGATTATTACAATGCCAAAACATTAAATGTTGATTTACTGTTAGGTAGTTATTAGTTATAGTTATAGCGGCAGTATATGTGCATTGTATCTGTTGTTTCGTAGTTGTCATTGATGAGAACTCGATTTGCAAGGTATGTTGTATTTTTATTTTAATGACATGTATGTGATAATATTGTTTTCTACTTGAGCTTGTTATGTTGATTGCAGTTTTCAAAATCTCTTATTGAATTTTGCATACGATATGTAGCGTGTTTTTAGTAGTGAGAGAAATGCACAATTTTAGATGCAAAAGTCAGTTGGCGTGCAGGAATGTTCAGTGGAGATAATTTCTGTGGTTAATGTAGTGCGTTGAATGTCGTTTGGTGCCTTGATGCTGATGGTTCTGCAGCTGGAATGGCATGTAGTGTTTGTAAATTGCTCCAGTTATCGTATCATTAGATGATGGCACTCTGGTACAGGTTTATTTAGAGGATGCAGCCCAAACTACAGAAAAATCACAGTTAAACAGACACTGAACTAGTAGTAACATGTATGTATTCATTTACAGTGTGTATGTGTGCTGACTGTGTAGATTTGTGATTTTGGTACGTCACGGCTGTTAGCAAGTACAACTAAAATGTCGCTTGTTGGAACCTTTCCTTGGATGGCTCCAGAAGTCAGTTTATTGCATAGTTTTGTGACATTTTACCATGTGTTGGTATTTGTATAAACTGTAATTTCTCATTTGTTCATGCTTGTAAATTTGTAATTTTTGAAGTATACGTCAGTTTTATGCTAGCATATAGGAAGTTTTATGGTAAAGCTCACCTGGGTTAGTCTAGATAAAAGGCTGTTAAATGGGTTGTTGTTTTTAATAGAAGTGTGTTTACCATATATGTCAGTGGCTTTGTGGCTTATGCCGTGTGTTTTGCATGTAACATGCTGCAATAATTGCAGGCTTTCCAACAATTATTTCAGCCCACTGCATGCAATAAATTGCACATGAAACCGCAGCATTAGGTGTTGGTTGAGCTGGCACCGGTGATACCCAGCTTTCATTCCGCTATAACCTCTGTCTCAGTCATTGGATGGCCATCCAGACCCAGCCACACTTGTTCCATTACTTCAAAAAGAGTCCTACTCCGTCTTTCATCTTATTCCTACGTCTTTTTCATCAGTTATTTATTATTTTTACTCGATAGCACTGTTTGTCATTTTGCTGGTATGTCTGTTCATTTGTCTGTCAGACTCCCTGTGTTTTCTCAGAACTCCTAAACATGTCGTCAACAACCAAGTATCGCTGTTGCAAGTCGTTAATAACACTGATCATGCAACTCTGTTTACAGCACTTGCCTTTATTGTCACCTGTAATTCACTCAGAATTTCTGAATGATATTGAATGCCATTCTTGTCTGTGACAGTGGAGCTTGTTCTTCATAGAATATTGTTATTTTCAGTGGTCAGTTAACTGCAGTTGGTACCTGTATATGGCATGGTGTGAAACTGTTCATACATTTAAGCTTGCAAGGTGTATAGAGAAGAATTTTTGCATTGTTGCAGGCAGCATTAATAAGCTAGTTACATTATTTTAATGAAACCAGAATTTAGACTTGTTACATATATCTAAGAGAATGTTGAATGTACACGTTTATGCAGGTAATACAGAGTTTACCAGTGTCTGATGCCTGTGATGTTTGGTCATATGGAGTGGTAAAAGCCTGATACATTCTTCATGAATTTACTTTTAGCAATGACTGAGTTGCTGCATTAATGATGATGGCTATTTTTAGGATATTAAATGATGCCAGGTTTCGGTAACCCTGACTATAACTGCGATGATAGTTTTATTGAGATAATTTGAACAAAAATTGTGGAAATGTGACATGAAGCTTTTATTATATTTAGTTGAGGAGCGCAGGGTTGTAATAAAAAGTACAGATGATGTGTAGCAAAGGTAACCAAAAGTAGCACTAACAGTTTCTCTAACTGGCAATAAAGCAGTGGACAAACTAGCTTCATGACTAACATTTCCCTAATTGGCAATAAAGCAGTGAACAAACTAGCTTCATGACTAACGACCATTATCCTACTAGGTACACTCGTCAATGTGTCATTTCTGTTTATACATTTTTACTTCTCAATTCCCAGCATCGTATGGTATTTTAAGGTGAGAACACGTAGTATAAATACTAAATTTAGAAGAATTATATTCCAAGAGAGAAAAATGTTGAATTGTATGTTGGAAGCATGGCTGACTGATACTGAGATCTTCAGTGGTACTCAATGCCTTTGAGAGTTTTATAGTTACATCGTTTTAGCATCGATTTATCATTCTCACTAAGAAGAATTTTAAAGATTTAAATTTTACTAATTTTAACTCCTATAATCTAGTTGTTGATAACAACAGATGTATCAGAAATTTGTGGTTGTAGGTGTTGTGGGAACTATTGACACATCAGATTCCGTTCAATGGCATGGATGGTATTCAAGTAGCATGGATTGTTGTTGAATGTGGAACGGTTAGGATCCTACTTGTAAAAAGATTGTAATGTACATTTTTTGCGGTATTTTTTGTTGCACATTTGCTAACTATTTTGTTGTAGTCAGCATCGTTATGTGATAGTTGATTATATATATATAAGCCAGTATTATCGAGGCTTGCCTTTGTGATCTTTTATGTTAGCTCTTGTTATGAGTGATGTCAGAGCATTGTCTAGCATTTACAGCAGACAACAACAGTTGTATTCATTGCCGGTGCTATGTAACATGTCAGCACTTGACACTTGGCATGTGCAAATGTCATCTTTGGCACTGTAATCATGATACTTTGTGGTTTACTAAGTTCTAAGTTAAGTTTTTTGTCTCTTATTTCTGCTTGATTCCACTGCTGAAAACAATACTTGTATGCATTTAAATTTAGATATTTAATGCTATAACTGGTTTTTCATTCATTTTATGTGGATGATGGTTATAAAAACTATTACAGCAAAATTGTGTCCACCAGCATACCAATTGTTTTTGTTGTTTTGTTACGAACATTTGTTACTCTTAAATGCTATAGTTTGTCAGATAAAATAGGTGAGTTTTATTACATTTTTCAGCTATACATGTTTGCAAATATGTTTCTTGTATAGCGTCTTACCATTCCAAGTTTATGTCCTCCGAAATATTCACAGTTAATGAGTATATGTTGGAACGTTGATCCAAAGGAACGACCAAACTTTTATTCCATACTTACTCTGCTTGATCAGATGTCTGCAGGTGAGTTTGCATTCAGCAGTTCTTTAATATTTGTGAACTGCTCAAAATGAGAATGATTGTCTGTTAAACTACCGACCTGATTAGCTGTCATCAAATACTTGCTGATTTATGAGCAGTTGTTAAGTCGTTGCAGCTATAAATTCATAGATATGGTATAACTTTGTATGTTGATAGTGGTTGCCACTATATTGTACTACCCATGTCAGTACACATTAATGTTTACCTGTTGACTGAATCACATCTTCATGCAGATAACTGTCACTTTTCTTTTTTTCTGTTTATCTTGGTGGTTTGGCATAGCAGTAGCGGTATTAGGCACATTACTAAAGTTACTTTATGTTGGGCGTGGTTAGTACTGGGATGGGTGACCATCTTATAGTGGGCAAACCACCTTGTTATCTGATGAACCACCCATGCCAACTCAGCCTTCTCTCCTCTGTGGGATGGGAAATCAGTACCGGCAAAAGTGTGGTAATGCATTGAAGCTGGGGAGTAAAGGCAGTATGGCTCATTCTAAATGTGGATAAATGTGTGCGTGGCAAGTGAATATACTGACTTAGTGTGAACCTTCATTACCATGAGCCACACCCGAGCAGTTTGACTCGGAGTGATACCAAGGCATAATACAGATCTGCCGTTTGATGAGTGAAGAGGTTGGTGTTGTATGGACGATGTTTGCAGACGACGTGGATGAGATTGAGATGAAGAGCCGGCGAGAGACGTGGAAAGGAGAGATTGAAGAGTGGCTGGAGCGACTCAAGACAACTGAGAAGGATCTCGGATTGAAGGAGAGAGAACTTTGTCATCGAGAAATGATTCTGAGGCAGCGGGAACAGAAACTGGAAGAACAGTTTCACGTCGTCGTGAGTGTTTCGTGGCTGTTCTGCGATTGCTTCATACCCTGCTGTTTTATAATTGCTTTGGCATAGACAAAAGTTTCACAGTAGTCACTGTGTTACTTTGAGCACAATTAAGTGCTATTTTATAAGGTTGCTGCAAATGCTAAGTCTGTCTATCAGTGATTAATAATTTGGTTTAACTAAAGTACTTGTGGTGCTAGCATTGAGTTGAGTTTTTGTGAACAGTTTTGTGACAGTTTCCTGTGTTGTATAATTGTGTGAATATCATTTTGTAGAAGTTGGAATCGTATGACGTGAACACGTGGAGAGAAGTTGACGTGGTGAGTTTGTTTGTATCTGGTGACAGCTGAAACCTTTTTAACATTTTCTGTGGCAGCAGAGTTTTTGTTTTACAATGAATCAGAATGTATTTGTTTGTGTTCTTACAGCTGTTTTATTGCTGAAATGCGATATTTATTTCCATATAAAAACTCTTATGTTGTTGATAGATATCTAAATTTTTCTGAATGTCATATGCAAGAATAGTATATGCTGCTAAGACATGTCTTTTTTACTGTGTCACTCGTGTGACCTGTACCTTTTAGCCAACCAATGCCAGATGCTGGCTCATGGTTTCATTACTGTTCTTATTGCAAAGATTTTTGTAAAATTCCAGAAGAGTTAATTTGGAATACAAAACATATATAAGTTTAGAAAAATTACAACTTTTAGCTAGTATCTTGATATATGTTGCAAATATGCATTATGTCTGAAAAAAGGTTAGCAGTTTACTTATGCAATAAGTATGTCACATTTTAGCCAATCTCATTAAAATTTGATTTTGAGAGAAATGTATTGTATTAACTTTGCAACAAGGTTTTAGCACACATGTTATTTGTGTAATTACAGTACAAAGTGCATCTCCACTATTTCTGTTTACTAAAAACAGCAATACTGTTGTGGTTCTTTAACTAATTTCTGTTGCTGTAATGTCGCTCATTATTTTGTGTGTTCAGCAACAATGGATTCTGCAACTTGGACGTAATGGTAGGAATGTGTTTTTCTATTTTACTGTTTACTTGCTATTAATGTACATTGTGCTATACACAAAACTCCTTGAGGAGCTTTCAGTTTAAGTGCGAAGAAGATGTATAGAGATTGTGGACGATTTTTCCAGTTGATGGAGAACGCTAATAATCTATTTACTAATATCATTGATGTTGTTAATTGAGATTCTCAAATAGTTCTTTTGCGATGTATTCTGTAAACATTTTGGACATCTCCGTTAGCTCGGTAGCATTTTAGCCAGGTATTGACAATGCACACCTCAACGAGGTTTGTCTGTGTTGAACCTTGTAGTACTGAGATGGTAACCATTATAGATGGTATGCTGTCTTGATCTAGTCGATCCGTCCAGGCCAAATGGAGCCTGGCTATTTTCTGTGAGTGGGTGCAGTGAGTACTGCGGTGGGCTACACCCACTGCAAGAGAAGAAACAAAGAAATGACATCCAGTCAGTAAAACTTTGCTGCAACGTAATCATCCAGTTCTTCACTGGGGTGCTGGCTGACACATTTTGTGCCCTTATGATGACCGTATAATGATCATTTGTTTGCTTTGTTGTTTTATTTACTTAAACTTTATACTTTAGCTGATTGAATCCATATGTCTCTAATTGTGTGTTATTTCTGAATGTTAGGTCGTCATAATGCACTTGATGACTTGACTGAAATAGCCGATCTCTTTGTCCGCAATGCGATCACTGGCAGACGTCTTTTGCTTCTGTCACTGCACAATCTGCGTGACTTGGGCGTACAGTCTGTTGGTCATGCGGTTGAAATTTTTGTAAGTTATCCAGCGAGTTTTCTCACAGTGGCTGAAGTTTTTCAGTAATTAGCCATGTTGTATGATGTCTCAACTGAATTACAGTTGTATCACATGTCATTGATGTACAAGGCATACCAACTGGAATGCACCAATGTCATTAATAATATTAAATGCTCAGCTATCACAGATGGATCCATATGATCAGCTGTCTCATGTCCACCACCTGCTATACAAAGCTGGACGTCGAGTGCAATAAACAAGTGATGGTAATCATCTGTTGTTGACAACAGTTGGTGACAGTGGACATGCCATGGCTTCTTTGTACTGTACACAAAGGTCGACAGTCATTGTAGTATTAGAGACCATTATTGGATCGGTTGACTGTTGACAGCAGCACTTACAGTGGGCCATAGCAGTCTATAAGTCGTTTGGAACATATTTCCAGAAGGAGATAACCTTTATTTTTCGAAATACCCTAATTTTCTTGAAACACAGTATAATAAGTTGAGGGAAACTTGTAAGCTAAAAACCAGCTCAATTCATGCAGACATTTTCATGAGATAACAGTTTGTGACGAACTTACAGACACACAGACACAGGTTTACACCTGTTAGCACGATACCATAGAAGTGTATGGGTAAATTAAGCTCGTTGATTGTTGATTAAGCTCACATTTGAGCAACCTGCATTCATTACTCACTGAGGTCTGTATACATCAATGCTAACATTAAAAAGGGCATCTTGCCAAATCTGCAGCAGTGCCATCAACAGCAACTGCACAGCATACGAGTACATTTTAGTTTCATCTCTTTTATTTCATGCTGGAATATTTATTTTGCTGGGTTTTCACATGGCTCATGATTTGTATGTCAGAATGAGATTCAGACGTTGAAAGCTCACAATTATCGTCTGCAGAATTTTCCTCCGCTGTCAGCGGTATATTGCATTTAAATTGTTTTAAAATAATAAAATATAGAAATTATGAAGACTGTCATAGCAAATGTTGGATTAGTTGTATGTTTACAATTCAATTATATGTATAAATTAGTTGGTGATAATAAATTTCTTCACACTTAACAATAGACTTTTTAATGTACTGATAATTTTGTTGCTCAAAATATTAGCGACAAAACTTACACTGTATGCATGTCAGATATTTACATATGCTGTTCTGATTTTTTTTTCAAAAGTTTTGAATGGTCTGGCTCATCTAGAAAGATGAGCCAGACCATTATTTTTCCTCCATTGAAGTCAGTGTTGACAACTAGAAGACTGTCATCGATGGAGGATCAAGGTCCCACCGACCGCGTTTCAAGACAAGACCCTAATCCTGGTAACCTACCTCTGGATTCTGCCCGCAGTCCAACGGGGCAGTGGAAGTGTGGCATTGTGTGCATTTCAACTGTTAACCTTGAATTTTGAAGTTTGGCCTTGACCTCTGACCTTGACCTTCAATAGTACACATGCCGAGGTCACTCAGTTTAAAAGTTAGAATGGAAAGAGACAGACAGACAGAGGCAATTGTATTACCTTCCGTGCTAACGCAGTTGGTAAGCAGTAAGTGCTGTTACTTTACTTTGTTTCTTGAGTGAAAGGGATTTGGTTTAAATTTTAAACATCTGCTCCAATTATCCTTGAAGTTTGTTTTTGGGAGACCCAGCACTATCTGGAATAACTGGAAAAACCCAGTTAAACAGAAACTAAAAGCCGTCATACTTGTGGTTATGATACAGTTGTCGTGTATGTTTCTATACACTGTTGCAGTCTACTCAGGTGCCACTGCACTCCGAAATTCACTCAGTTACAGTGACATTGATCATTGGTTGTCATATTCGACATGCATCCAAACTGGAGGTATATACAACGTTGTTGTACTGCTTAACTGTTAGTATCAGAGAGCTATCAATAAATGATCAATGCTGTCCGCTCAGGGGTCAGTTAAGTTCAGCGAGTTACTTCCATGCTAGGTTAGCAGATGTAGATGTTCAGATGTGGTTTGAAGAATAAAGACATTCAGTCAGTCAGTTGTCACTGGAACAAGACATTCACTTTTACAGGATGTTTCCACCAGTTACTTGTTATGATCATGGGTTAAATCATGGAAAACTGGTGAGGGAATTATTTGTACTATGGACTGCTTTAGAATAGTATTGACTGTTTTGCAGAAAGCTGAATGTCAATTGTTAATTGTATTGAATAGAGACATCTCAGTTATGTTGGTTTAATTTGCTAATAATGACACTTACTGATCTTGTTCACTGTCTGCTGAAGTGTTCAGCTTTGCTCTCCCGACAGTTTCTCAGTGTATGTTGTTAACGTGTCATTATGTGATAATTGTACTGATTGTTTTCTCTGAGTTCGTCTGACGTTGTGCACCAGGACTGTCGCTGGAAGGTTTACTTTGAACTGGATTGCGATGACAGCAGTGATCTCATAAGTCGAGATGTTGTTAACTATGTCACTCTTGATAGTACTCAACTGCCTGGCAATACAGTTAAACTCACTCAGGTATGCCGATAAACTTCACTATTGTCTTTCTGTTTTTGTCTTTTTAATAAAGTGAAATTTCTGCTGTAATTTCTCAAATACAGTAACATCCACAGTGTTTGATTGAACACTGAATGTGATAACAATTGCGCGAATTATATATTGGATTAGAATTTTAAGATGTAAAATTTTAAACAGTAAATTTTACATTTTGTAGGGGGAGTTTGTGCTAGTAATAATTTTAAACATTGCTTGTTGTAGCCACATTTTGTAATGGACAGATGGATGACTGGCATCACACAGGATCTCATCATAGATTGTGTCGTCACATTTGAGGTATATATTCGTTGTCTCATATACTTCTGAGTACATTGTGCTTGACATATTGTGCCAAATTATATGTGCACTGAAGTACACTACGTCTTGTTAACATCATCGGCGAGTCGACATGATGGGAACAGCACCCTTTCCATTGGCAGTGTGGTGGTATTTGAATGGGAACAAAGGATAAGGAGGTCAGGCCACTGGTTGGGTCGATGTTTTGTTTGCTTCAGTACTTTAACACTCTTGTTTTGTTGACTGTTGGGACATGCATGATGCAGCCCATAAAAAGCCTGTGCCACTTAGCATCAAAGTTTCTATGCCGAAACAAGTGAAATAAGAAAACCAAGGGACAACCAGCTAATCCATGTTCATTGTTCACCTGGAAAACACCCGTTTAAATAGAGATAGCTAGGTAGAAATATGTTGTTTCTATAAAAAACGACAGGATTTGTTTGTGCAAACACTACACTACTTTCAACTATTGTTGTGTGTCTACTTTGCCTTAAAATGCTGCTACAAGGCATCGCATCTGCACACCACACTTGTGAAATAATTGAGCTGATTTGTCATCTCTGAATTTATCTTGCCAGACGTGTGGCCGTGCAGCTGGTTCTTTTTAGAGTCGTCCATCACAAAGAAATAACATTAGAACATTATGCATGGTAGTAGCTTTCCGAGATGGTGTAGATGTAGCAAAAAACGCTAGGTGTGAAATAGTAATGAGCATCTGAGGATCTGAACATATCGACTACCAAAAATTATGAAATTCAATATGTCAAAGGTATAGCAAGTCAAGAGTCGACACAGTTTGTTCGAGCTGCAGTGTACTGTGTGTGTTTTGAAGGAACGGGTCCGACGACCTCGCAGCAGTAAGCTGGTGCATCGCATCGATGCCAGCAGTCTGCATGCGACAACACAGATCAGCGTTCCTTTGATGCTGTCTCACAATGAGTCACATCGCAATTCCCCAGTCCACTGTGGAAACATGATGCACAGCACGTCGAGTCCGATGCTGCAAGGAGCGTGGAGCATGCGTAATCTGGAGCATGCCGTGCCGCCGCTGCAGACGTCATATCATGCAGGTATTATTGCGCCAGTGATAATGTCACTGAAATAGTGACAAATTTTATATTCATATTTACACGGAGCTAGCTGCACAGTAAATTTCAAACAACACATGTTATCATCATTCCATCTGTTTTACTGTCCTTTAAGACCATTGATAATCGGATACCGTAGACCACTTTTGTAACAAAAGTAACTGCCATTTAACTTTTGCTGCTGTTACTTATTGCAATCTTGATATCCGCAAGTTAATAGTTTATATCACTGGAGCTTACATACAATGTACATATGTTTAATGTTGAACTAATGATGGATGCTGAAGTGACTAACAGTTATTTTCATTGAGCCATTTTCTCGGTAAATTTCAGCTTTAAATTACATCAATCGAACGTCATTTCATTTGTTTTTTTTACCACAAATTTTTAGCTTCAAGTCTGGTTGTCTGACAGTTTGAGACAGTGTTTGAAAACCAAATGTAGTAGACGTGAATTAATACATTTAATTGTCAGTGTTCGCAGTGACTATGTATGCATCACCGATCATCCAACAGTACAGTCCTGATTTTACTGAGATATTTTATATTATTATTATTATTATTATTATTATTATTATTATTATTA
>Ga0209782_1001652_pt1 | contig 11850 bp, 7 predicted proteins | sample WorMetmaBAHAMAS1_FD_187390 | JGI IMG/M metagenome (GOLD analysis project Ga0209782, IMG submission 187390) | Marine gutless worms symbiont microbial communities from Max Planck institute for Marine Microbiology, Germany - Inanidrilus... | ecosystem: Host-associated > Annelida > Digestive system >... | reverse complement strand
AAAATTGTTACACCCAATCAGGTTATCAGGTGGTGTGGTCTGTTACGACCCACGCGACAGCACACTTGCACACATGGAAATAATGACCATATGTCTCACCTATTTTGTTACGGAGTTTTGCAGACATGCTGCAGTGAGATAAATGCTGCATTAAAATACATGTTAGTTGTACCGTTTATTTTATTTTATTTTATTTTATGCATACAGGCAGCCTAAGTTAGGAGAAACATTGGCTGAGAAAAGGATGAAATCCAGTGAATGATTTTTATGATTGGCATCATGGAGGGCATCCAACCACCACACACTAAATTTGCATCACTGACCCCTAATGATAATGGGACAACCAGCAGGGCAGTTTGGGGGAAACTTAGGTTTTTCTCTGTTAAATGGCTATCACACAGACGTGCATTTGTGCAAGTGCATGTCTATATGTGTGAGAGTATGAATAATTGAGCTTTTTTTGTCTGAATCAGTGTAAACAAACAGATCAGATGCTTAAATGATACGGTTTTCTGCTATTGAATTCTGATCACTGCTGTGGGAATGGTGACTTTCATTAACATCAAGAGTTTCTGCCAAATTTCAGACACCAACAGCAATAATGTCACTGGTACATTGTGCTTTGTGAATTCATAGCCCTTCTTGGTTTGTTAAATTAATATGAGTTGATATTACTTCAGGAACTTTATTTTTATTTGTGATTACAGTAAGACGTGAGCAGTCATGCAAAATCTACAGCTGGAATTAATTTACAGTTGCACTGTACTTTACTGTAGTGGTTATAACTGAAATACTAGCATGTTATTTTTGTCCCTTTAATCCATACACTTGTGATATAATGGTACTCTATAAATTTGTTTTGATTGATTGATTAACATATTACTGTTGACGTGTATATAGGCAGACTTTCTGTCCAGTTTTTATGCATCCAGCAATGGTGGTGCATCATCATGGCACAGTTTTGTCCCACAGCTTTCAGTTTCAGAGCATCCTGGTAATGGCGCATTTGTTGAGAGTTTTATAAATAAACATGATGACTTTGTTTGGCCCATTCCATGGGGCCGTAGCGGTCCCCTCTGTCATGCATTGTCGTCGTTGTCGTGGACATCGATGCGCAGGTGGCGCGCGACAGTACCGCTAGCGACATCTGGTGAATGGGCGTGAGGCGGCTCGTTGTGGCAAATGGGTCCAACATTTTTCAAATGCTTCTTGTTACCTAATGTTTCTGTTTTGCTTTGTGACTACTTGGCGTGGTGGTGTAGCTTAGTCCATCGGTCTCAATCAGCAAAGTCACTCTACGTCAGGCTCAAGGTAGGTAACTGACTTCAGTTGGGCAAAAAAAACAATTTTGACTGGATTTTATCACAACATTTCAGTCTGGCAGAATAATTTGCAGAAAAAAACTGGAAAATTTAAACGATAGTGTTTATTAACGATTGTTACTCTATGTCCTAACCAAATTTGGTGGTGGTTGGTAGAATAATAATGGAGAATGGGCTTGCCTACATGCACGTGCGTGCTATGTATAATGTAATTTTTCAGTAGTCTTGCCTTATTTCAATTTGCGAGATGGTGATGCTAGTGTTGTAACTCCCAACGCAATGAAATTTATTGTGGATATCATAATTTGGCCCGGAAGTTGTCGGATCTTTCAGTCATGTTTGCTAGGTGATGCCAACTGTCCCACACTCGTCTTGATCACTGATGTGGTAGACTATCCACTACGTTAGCTAACTAGGCTAACTCAGCTTTTCATCCTATCGTGGTTGATAAATGAGTAGTGAGCTGGAATCGGATGTATGCTACCTCCTTGTAGAAGTGTCAAACATGTTTGCTAGGTGCTGCTTACTGCACAAGAATGGGCAACTCGCATTGGGATGCGTCATGCATGCCGACATCTGTAGTTTGTAATATTCTAGCTATGATGTCGTGAAAATCGATCATTGTTTGTATAAATAAAACTTTTTCTTGCGTGTAAACAGCATACCCAGAAGGCTGGCAGTGTTTACGAAACATTATTGCAAACATTCCTATGAGCATTTACTGTCAGATTTATCGTGTCAGTTACAAGGCAAGTTCTGTTCACATTTCTTTGCATTATGTATTTTCTTATAGAATTATTACTGGTCTTATGTAATTATGCCATTTACTTAAACTACTTTTTTGCAGCTTTGGTAGAGGCTGATGGATTGAGACCCATGATAGCCTATCATTATCCACACTATGCACTGCATATCGTCTGTCCTGTTAGCATTTGTGACTGCTATGGATATATGGGTACTTTCCAAACTTGATATGGGATTCCTGTGATAGGCACAATTTGCAGGTTGTAGGCCTATTTTGAAATCAACAAGCCACTGTCATCGAGGATCAGGGGCAGTGGTTGGTTGATACAGGTGAACGGATGGTCGTGTTGCCTGTATGCAGCACCACGTGTCGAGAAGTTACTTTCCTAGAAGATCATTTAAGTCTGGAGATTTACAAAGCTGCGACCTCAACTGACCGTGAGACCACAATCAACACAGATCGACAAGCCATAGAGACAGACATGCATTTTTCAAAGTTTATACTATCATTGCCTGTATGTGGCATAATGTGTCAAGAATTTTTTCACATAGAATGTCAGACACTGAGTCTGCGGACCTCACACTGCTGAGGTGTGAAGTAATCCATAACTGACAAGGGTGACTTTTATGCAGACGTGATTACATTGGTAGTGTGAATACATCACAGTTGATGTTGGTGGCTGTTGTTGCCGTCGTAGCCACGTCTGTTCCCCGGCCCGCGTGCTGGCAAGCCAAGCCGAAGCCATCGTACTCACCGGCAAACATGGCCACAACATGGAATAGATATACACTAAATAGCAACAAACAAAGTAAACTGACAGCAAGATGACGGCTTACTTACTTACTTCAACAAAATGACATAAAAATGACGTCACTCGACCGGCGGCTGTGCCGGCGGCCATGTAGCTTAGCGAAGCCAAGCAAGGCCTCAAAGTTTTCTGCTGTTCTAATTGGACGTATTGACTCTAGATAGAATATTTAACTCTATGGTCTGTTCTAACTAGAATACAAACATTACTAGTGTGCTGTTAGATTCCGGGTCTGAGTGACTATCTCGAGGATAAGCAGATGCGGCACACGGTGATTGGTGAACTCCCGGCACGGATGAGACAGTGCCTGCTTTACCGACGTTACTTTATCCATCATCTTCACCAGAGTTTAATATCTCTTTGTCAGCTTGGCCTCTTGTCATTTGGCAGGTCTGAAAATCGGATCAAGGAAGAGGTACTGTCTAATGTTCTTGATCATACTTGTTAGCGATTGATGTGATAGGTTCAGTTTCTTTGTTATCGTGGATTTGTGCCAACAACACGAAGATTTCTGGTCTTCTTTTTGTTCGGAAATGCCTACAGTATTGTATGTCACGTATATTGCAGTTTATGCTACTGTGTAATGGCTGCACCATTAGCGAAAAAATGCAAGTTCATGCGGGTGCTGTAATTGTGTTGTCGGCAGTGGTTTGTTTATGTTCATCGGCATGCAGCCATTGTGGAAACTTCACACTGTGATCGGCCGCGCCAGGAATTGCCCAAACTTCAGTTTACTTTCAGTCAGCTGGCAGATGTCCGAGAATTTTGGACAGTTCTGCAAAGAGAATCCTGTAACACTCTTTCAGGTACTTGTTGTTGTTAATCCTGATAGTAGCAGCAGCTTACAGCTGATATTGTAGGAAATGATTATTGAAGTTGGACTATTTTCTTACTTATTTGTTTGATGCATTATCTTGAGTTTTGTCTCAGTATATTGTATTATATCTGCATGCACTCTATAACTGTATTTACCAACTAAGCATTACATTTTACACAGGCTGGCTTCTAAGCTCCATGTATAGAGTTTATTTCACATTAGGTATGATGCCTTGTCTTGCATGTGTGCAGCATGTTAGAACTTTGGCATTAATCTGCTTTATAAATTTAAATTTAAAATTATCTTATGTTAAAATGGAGAAGAAGTAGTAAAATAGTAATAAAATGTGTGTTTCAGAAAACATTTCAGTAAGTAAAAAGTGGAATGATGAAGACTGTTGCCGAGGTAAAGCGATGAGTGACGTTGTGGATGACGGACACATACCTGGTGATGGGCTCGGCTTCTGTGGGTTTGACGCATCATTTTACTTGTGAGCATTTTTCAACAGTACTCAGCATGCATGCATGCTTGGCTATGTGCCACACTGCTGCCTATACATGGATTCTGTTTTGTTTCAGAGACAGTGTGTCGTGGTCATTGAAGTGTTATTGCTCAGGATGCACAGATTTTAATTAGGTTTTATTAGATCGTGTTCATGTTTAGATATTTAGGATGATTCTTTTGTTGTATTGTTTTATTATCTACTGTATATGATTGTATTGTGTTTGTGCTGCCTCAGTGGCGTAATAAAGAATAATAATAATAATAATAATAATAATAATAATAACTTTACCAGTGTGTTTTATTCTTTTGTGTGTTTTATTCTTTTACTGGTTTTGATATGGACTTCTATTTGAAGTATAAACTATGATTTGTTGACTTTGATTGGTGAAAGATACAAAAATAAAAATATAATTCATACTACTTCCACTGTTATTACCACTATTACTACTAAGTTTAGTTTTTGTTTAACCAGTTTTCGTTCTAACTCTTGGGCAGGTTGGGCCGGATCGTTTCTCCAAATGATAACCTTTTGGGCATAACTTGGAGTAGACTTTTGTACAACAGTGATCCATCCAGTAGCTGTGTGTTATTGGTTGTGTCCTGTCCTAGATGACAGCAGGCACCAAGACCAGATGAGTCGTTCATAATTGGGAGGGCTGGTGCAGAGTTTGCGATGCACCTTTGCTTTGTGTTTATTATGTCACTCTGTTTGGAATAATTTTTCGATAAATTTACGCACGTGTAATAATGCAATTCCCGCAATTCCCACCTTTTCCGTACTTACAGCAGCAGCTTTGAGAGAACTTCAGTTGTTGAATTGTTAAGCTAGTCACTCTTTTGTTTATTCCGACGATGCTCTTTGCCTTTCGAGCTCGTTTATAATCAGTGTTTTGATAGTGCTGGTTGCGAGACAGGAAGGTCATCATCAATGTAGAAAACTTGCGATACATGTAAACCTGAAATGTTTACATGGAGGAATGCAACTAGCAGCTAACCTATGTTAAAACAGTCGTGATGTTTCCCGATCATTGGTCTCAGTGATTCATTCAATTCTCCCACCTTCACGGCCCTGTATTGTAACTGGGCACTGTATAAAGTCAGTGGCACATTTGAAAGTTGTCTGCTGCTGTTTGTACTGCTGTAGAGGTAATCCTCGTAGCTGGAGATTTAAACACGGTGCACCCAACATTGGTTCGATAATACGTGGGCAGACAGATAAAGTGAAGAAGAGAGGTGCATATTTATGTGTGATTTCCTCATTTTTATTAATTAATTAATTATGCAGTTACGTGTTTTGAACAGCTGGTAATATCTCTGAAATGATGTGAGATAGCAATATGGTTACTTGAAACCGTTAATAGGAAGTAACACTTGTAGAAGCAGAGTTCGTGATATCAAACAATATTGCTGCTCTCATAAACTAATAGCAAGCAGTTCGAAGATGTAAAGCATAGTTCACAATACTAGATTTTATCTCATTAGTAATTTTGAAAATGTTTTATGATACACTGCCACATATTTCTGTCATTGTTTCTGGTTTTCAGTTTTTGTTGATCGTCTGTAGTTTGTAAACGGAAAACAGCTGACCCAGACGATGGCGAAAGCATGATGCCACCGACGGTGCTGAGCCAAGATGTGCCACGTCGTGGTGGTCGTGGTCGTGGTCATGGTCGTAAACGTGGCTTCAAGTGTATGTTGCTCATCATGGAATGTTGTCTCTTGCTTACAGCCCCCTCTCCTCTGATAGACAACATCTGAGCTATGGTGTTTGTCTGGAGGTAAGAGGGGAGATTATCAGAACTGTTCTGTGCTGTATTGTATACGACAGTTGTGCACAATCATAAGCACACTAGATGAGCAGTTCTTACAGTTCTCTGGATTGGGTTTTGTCACACTGGGTGCATTTCACTGTGCATAGCCTGGATTTAGTTGTGTTTATCTGTGTGTATTTTGTGTTTTTTTTCATACTGCATATATGTTGTGTTATTTTCAGCACAGTGGGGTGGACCTAATGGGATTGAAGCCTGGTCCTTAGGACTTCTCTTCCTTCAGTGCTTTGACACTGTTGGTTGGGTCTTTGACCCATAAAACCCGTGTTTGGTGGGACGTTAAACCTTGCTCAACTCAACTGTCTCTGGCTTACAGTTTTCCAATAGCAAACATACATGTTTCTTATGTGTCCAGCTTAGATTAAATTATTCTTCACTAAGCTTTCATTTCTGAAAATAAATGTACTACGACCATTTTTATTTTTCATTGTTATGTGACTATCATACTTTTCATGAATTATTCAACGTATTACTGGGTCTGCCGGAGAATAACGTTTATGGTTTGCTGGAGTAGATGCCATTTATTTTGCACAGTCAGTATTGTCAAACACTGAGGGTGTAATTTATAGCTGGTAATAACTGGTAGAATCGAATTGCATTTATTATGTTTTATGGATTAGCTGTGTTATCACTAACTACTACTACTAGGTTGTGTGGTGGTCGAGTGGATAGCACATTTCAGCTGGTGTTTGAAAGACACGGGTTCGAATCCCGCTGAACCTGGTCACTGCGTAACAACTGTGGGCAAGTTGTTCACACCTACTGTGCTTAGTGGGGCGAAAGTCTGGCTTAACCAGCTAACACCTGGTACATGTATAGCCGGCACTTCTGTAGTGACTTTGGGCAAGTTGTTTACCTGAGTTGGCTCAGGTCTACTCAGCCTTTCATCCTTAATTGGTGGATAAATCGAGTACCGGCCGGGTTAAGGGCGGGAGATGCTGCCTCTGCTGGGTGGCGGGTAACTGTGTATGATCCCATATGGCATGCAAGCTGCTGTAGTGGTGCGAACCTTCTAGCACAAACTGCTATACTGCTTTACCTTACCTTTACTACCTGTACTTCTGTTTATTGGCTGTTTTTTTATGTGAGCCTGCAGCAGCCGGTTCTCTCGTGAGTCTTTCTACACTTTTACTGAAAGACGACCTCGGGGTTTTTAATGGTTGGATGTTTTTTGCCACCCACCACTGGTGTCTTAGCACTGAATGGATCACCAAACCAGTGGCCAGTCCTCATCCGGTTGTTATCCACAACTCGACTCCCGTTGGAAGGGATATTGCTGCATTTACACCAGATTTCTGATGCTACAGTTATCTCTGTGAATTACTAATTATACTTTTCAAAGGAAAATGAGACATAGTGACATATATAACTGGGAAAATGGCAGACACATAGCTCTTTTTTTGTGGTTTACACCCTTGAACATACACACATATGCATAACGTAATAAGATGAGAAGAATGAATTGATGGTAGTTAATGTAATCGTTTCTTTTGGATACGTCGTTGTCTGATAATCGTGTGACTTAATGTTTTTTATTTCCATTTTTAGCCTCGCAGGCAAGTGAGCAGTCCAAGATAGCAGTGAAAACTGCAGTTCTGACAAGGAAATGTGAGTATGAGACCGTGCTGGTGTAATAATCTGCGGCTGCTGCAGCTGCTGCTGCTTGTAATGTGATGTAATGCGGTTGTACCGAGTTGTAGCACTGTGTTCTTCCTTAGGCTAAATTTGATTCATATGAGTGATTCTGTGCCTGCTGTATGTACATCTGGTGTGCTGGACACATTTTGTTCAGGAACCTGTAGACTGATAGTAGTGTCGGTAATAATAATTATAATAATAATAACGATAATAATACACATATTTGTATAGTGCCTTGTGGTCGTAACTTTAGAGCCGCTGTGGCCAGGGAGTGTGTGCTAGTGAGAGTGATAAAAGGGAAGAGTAAGCCTGGAAGAAAAGGAATGTCTTTAGCATAGATTTAACAAGAGGGCCTAGCAGTGGCTAGCATAGCGCGAGATGTGGGAAGCTCTAGCACAAACCGTTCTTCAGACATAATGCATTAGATTAAAAAATCCGATAAATGTCAACATGTAAACAAAACCGTCATTACTGTTTCCAGTCCATCCATCCAACAGACTCTCAGTAAGTAAATTAAGTGATATCACTACAATTACCAATTTTTCCATACCCCTCCCCTCTTCCACCAGAAATCCCCGGCATCATCCCATCCGACGATCTGGGTGAGGCGTTGTTAGTAAGTAGCAAAGACATCCATCTATCCAAGCATGCAAAGATATCCGGGATCCATTGCACCCTGTGACCACAATGCACAAACATCACAGACAGACGCCAGACAAACGGACACATCTCGCGCTAAAAACAGTAATAGAGTCGCTATCAATCACTGTCTTTGGTAGCGAGTTCCAGATTGTGGGCGCTGTGCAGCGAAAGGCATGCTTCGCAAATGTTGTCCTTGACAATGGTTGAGAGAGTGACGTGGTGGCGGATCGTAGGTTGTGGACGTGCTCCCGATCAGGTGTCGAAGGTACAATGGCGTCGACGTGCTGCGGACCTTGACTGTCTGTCTGGTGTACAGGATCTGAGGAATTTTTTGGGAGTGACCATGTATCAAAGGCATCCACTCACTTAGCACTTCCAAATTGTACACTAGCATGGGAGGACTTAGGCTGTATACAATTAAACTTTTCTGTTAAGTGACTCCCATGTCTGCTTCTCTAGCAGCAGTAGGTCATTGCACTGAAGGTTGGATGTTACTGAGCCATTTTCAGTTGTAGTTAACGCTTGGTTATTTACTGATGAACTGAAGGAATTTTGTGGGCAGTGAAAGTTGATTTTTATCCGTCATTCACCTGAAATATGGAATCTCCAGCAGCAAATGGTTTTTATGTCCAGCACAACTCGATGGTGTTTACGGAACCGAAACATTAGCAGCTTGTCGGGCAGCAGTTACATGTTGTTGATGAGAGAAACTAATTGGTGCTACCTACCATCTGCTGCTTGAGATTATTACGAGAACGTTAGACTAGCCAGAAAGCAGATACCACATGCAGCCCGATACTTGTCTCATGCTAGATACTAGGATGTTTAAAAATAGTATAGTATTCTAAACGTTTTTGAGTGATTGCGACTGCTGTGCAGATACAGAAATGAGAAGAATTAAAATGCAGCAGGCTGAGAAAGATGCACAGGCAGTGAATCGGATGCGGAAGATGAGAGTTACGTGGACATCTGAAGAAGACAGTCTGGTTAGCACTAGTGTTTTGCCATAATTCGCCCTGTGTGGGCCCCGGGGCAATCCCCCTTATCCCGTCACTTCCCCACCTTCTTCTCTATCTTTTAGTATCTTTACAACTTTTTTTCCTTTCTTATTCATCTTTCATCTGTCTTTGCTTCATCTATCTTCTTGCTTTTTATCCCTTCCCATTCTACCAGAATAGTCCCACTCCATTTCCACGCCCGGATGTTGTAGGTGGTAATGAGGCCTGTTCCCAAATTACTTTGGGCAGTGTTGTTGTTATATTATATACTATAATTGACTGTTATTTCAGCTGTTGCTGTGTCAAGTGGTTGGACAGTTCTTGACAGGACGTCGAGAGTTTCAGAACTGGATTCCTCCGTACATTATACGCGACGTCTTGCATGAAAACTTGGCGGTGAGTGTTTGATTGAGCAGTTGCAGTAGATATTACGTACATTCTTTGATGACTGGTTACTGCAGTTTCTGTTGCTATCGTTCGTTCGTTCATTAGGGGTGGCGTTAGGCCGTTGGCAGTCTTTCGACATGCCTTCAGCCTACTGCCAGCACTAAGGCCTATGAGGCCTAGACTGGTGGTGAAGCCTAGCCTAGGCCTAGCTCAGTGCGCTTCCCGTCTAACCCTGGGGCTTGTACTGTATATTTATAGAGCCCAGGTAAGCCGGCGGGTTTCTCTGGCAGGTGCCAACATGCGGTCTTCCTATATAAGACCACTGGCCCTTGCCATCTGTTGTCCACACCGGCGGCTCTCACCACACCCAGACGCCCTCAATCCGGGTGTGATGGCCTGTCACAGTTTAAAGAGGACACAGGCGAACCCTCTGTACCTGCCCGAGAATTTAATCTCATAGCATGCAGAAACCTGACTCGACATGCTGGCAGGGGCGGGAGACGAACCCATGCCCTGCCGAACTAGCCAGCCAGCCAGGCTCACTGCACTGCAGCTCCGAGACCGTTAGCCCTCTGAGCCACGGAGGCAGGTCTTCTGTTGCTATCTTTACAACATATAGTACAGGTCCCGTTTGTGCAGGTGCTTTAGTACTGGCATTGGAGTGGTGGCTCAGAGGAAACAGTATTTCTTCCTTCCAGAATCCAGTGGTGACTGAAGGAGGAGTGAACCAGGCCACTCATTGGAGTCCATTCTTCATGTACCCTTCACTGCTGTGACACTGTTGGTTTGGTGTCTGTCACACAACCAGTGGGACATCCAGCCCATTAAAAATACCTGGTTCTTTGATGATACATATGGAAGAAGAAATCTAATCCAGGTTTACCTGGAGAAGTGCTGTTAAGATGGAGGTAGATAGGTAGATGCACAGGTGGAGTATCCAAAGTTTGGCTGGTAGAGTCATCAGTGATCTCAAGCTAGTCACGATATGATATGCTATATTTATAGTGCGCTCAAAAGCTGACATAATCAGCTTATTCTACTACACTGTACCATGAATCAAAAAAATAATGGCAAGAAACAAAAAGAAAAAAACGAAAAAGTTGATAGTCATGTAGCTGCCATCTCTGCACTTTCAACATATCTAGTCATGTTTCGGTGTGTTTCAGTCATCACGTGACAAGTCGTCGAAGGCGTGTGGAAGACGCATTACTCACATGAACAAGAATGCCGAAACTGTGCAGAATGTTAATCTTTACCTCATCGAAACTAAGACTGACAAGGTTTGAGAGAACTACTACCGCATGTTTAGCCAGTGAAGCTTTACTCCTAGAATTAATTTCTATAGTCTTTACCTTAAAGGCGCGATATGACCTAAAATTTTGAATGTTTGAAGTAGTGTGGATGTTGTGTGAATTTCTGCACAGTATTTTGCAGTTTTTTTGTCCATATGTCATCAGTAATACTTGATGTGACCTTGTTTTCTGCAGGAACTGATTAGTGAGTTTAAAACTGGGAGAGTGTACGTGAGAGCAAATATTGAGGAGCCGTTTAGACAGTGTTTGCAGAAAGTACGCGAGAAGTTTCGGTACGTCATTGCCATGTTTATATTTTTGTTGCCTTTGGATAGTTAGAACTTGGGTTAGTGGCATAAAGGGAGCCGTGCTTCTTCCGTTAGGAATCTGGTGGTGGATTAAGAAAACACGAGGAGGTCGGTGGATTATTTTCCTGATCGTTTTGTGATAGGAAGGGGTCCATCCAGTAAGAAAACGTGTCACTTACCTTCAGAGGTTGTTTTCCAGAAGAACTGGTGGAAGAAAACCGAAGGAGAATCTGCTGTTCGAGATTCACCTGGGGAAAGGTTGTTAATAGAGGAGTGATGGTATTGATAGGTAGTTTAAGCTTCATGTATATCCTGAAGAATCTGTAGAACAGACAAGCAGATTGTGAAATGGTAATATTGCAATGTGTTATGCAGTAAAATTTTCTGTTACTAATCCGTAGTTATTTCTGGTTGTTGTTGTTTGATCGTTGCTCGTATTACATTATACACTGTGTCTCAAAAAAAAACGACAATGATGTTCTACGTTATAACTTCAATGCACATCAACCGATTTTGATAATTTTTGGCAGAGATATTGCTGAATAAATATGCTATTAAAT
>Ga0209782_1001651_pt1 | contig 11852 bp, 8 predicted proteins | sample WorMetmaBAHAMAS1_FD_187390 | JGI IMG/M metagenome (GOLD analysis project Ga0209782, IMG submission 187390) | Marine gutless worms symbiont microbial communities from Max Planck institute for Marine Microbiology, Germany - Inanidrilus... | ecosystem: Host-associated > Annelida > Digestive system >... | reverse complement strand
CACAAACCCACAGTCATGACTCATGAGGCAAAGTATCACACAATTTTATCGCATGCGATCCCTCTGGCAATTCACATTGCGCCACCCGACGGCTATCACGCCATCGTTGACGAACAAATGATTATTAAATGCATAGCCTATACAATTTTCAATGTGCTGCAGTGGCTGAACCGGCCCTCCCACGGTCGCAGGTGCCTTATGGTGCCCCATTCAGCACATTGTTCCTTGGGCCCACCAGAGCCAACACTCTGAACGATATCCCTATCGGTTCAGCAGTTTTTGCAGGGCTCACGTTCGTCGTCGTCAGCAGGCTGCAGCTGCTGTTGCGAGTCGCGACGACGAACACACCAGAGTGAAAAGACTCACGCAACTATCGCTGTTTTGACTTTTGTTACTTATTTATTTCTACTGTCGCCATTTGTCGGCATGTTGTGATTTTTGTGAAGTTGTAAAGAAGTGGTAGTAATTTTCGACTTAAAGTTAAGGTTATTCGGTATGATTAGTCGTAGTTTCTCTATTAATGCATTTATGTACGTTTTGTAGATGAGCTATATGTATATTCAGTGTGTCACCTGTACTGCGAAACGGCACATGCTTGTCGACATGCGTTACTTGAATTGTAGCTGATGGACCATAATAGAAGCAGCAGCTTTAGAGCAGGCCCATATCTCGATAGTAGTCATCCAGCCTCTTCTTAAAGGGGTTGACCAACGTTGCTTCTATAATGTGTTGCGGCAGGGAGTTCCAGCTGTTGATAACTCTCTGGGAAAAGAAAAACTTCCTGGAATCAAGTCTGCAATGCTTCTTGTATAACTTCAGACTATGACCTCTTGTGTGTCGACTGAAGTCCGTTGGCTGGAAAAGGTGTCAATGTCAACATATTCTTTTCCAGACAAGATCTTGAATGTTTTTATGAGATCGCCTCTAATTCTCCGTCTCTTCAATGTTGTCAGTCCTAAGATATGTAACTTTTCTGAATAAGTTTTACCTTTCAGCCCTTTTACACACTTTGTGGCCCTTTTCTGAACTTTCTCCAGTACCTCTTCATCTTTCAGGTAATGTGTATTCCAGCTCTGAACACAGTATTCTAAGTGAGGTCTGATGAATGACTTGTAAATAATCAGAAAATCATCGTTATCCAGTCTTCTAAAGGCCCTATTTACCATCCGCAAGACTGACATAGCTTTATTAGCAGCTTTGTTACACTGTGTACTTGATTTTAAGTCCGATGTAATGAAGACACCAAGGTCTTTTTCTTCCTCCGTTTGTTGCAAAATTTTGGGACTTCCTGAGTTTTCCATCGAATATGTTGTCTGATAGCTGTGTCCAACATGCATCACTTTACACTTCTCTGGATGTAGTTTAAGCAGCCACTTTTGACAACATCTCTCTATGTTGTCCAAGTCTTCTTGCAGCAGATAACTGTCTGTATCCGACGACATTCGTTGCAGGGTCTCAGTAAAATATGTCGGGACAGATGACGGAACAGTCTTGGAACATTCTTTAGCGACAGGACAGGGGGCTAGTGAAGGGGACCGGCATCTGGAAAAATGCATTGCGTTGTCTGATGTGTATGAATAAGCAGACACACTGTTTTTGTTTTTGTTAATTAAATTTAAAAAGTGTACGTACCGAAGTTTAAGCATGCTGTTGTGTACATGTTCTTTCGTGTTGTCTTTCTGTGAGTCGTTTATAACTTTTGTTATTTTATTAGACGTTCAATGCGAAAATGTTGACATCACATTTCGTTATTTAATGTGACGTCACAGCTTGCGCAATGATTCGTTAATCGGTTGTGTTCTTTTTCTTTGGAAGTAGTTCCTGTTCGGCAGTCAGATTTTGATTTTCTTTTCTAGCCAGATGCCACCCCTGTTATTAAACATTTTTGGCATTTTTTTAGAAGCCAACTCTAAACAAACCCAGTGTGATGTGACATTGCGCGAGTGGTGGCCTGTGGGGATGCCGGGCTTTGTTAAAATCCCAGTTGTAAGAGTAATGTAGGCTGAGAAGCGGACCGGCATCTGTGGCAATCTAATGGCAAGTAGTTCAGTGGTTATAGCGTAGATGTCGGCGTGCTTCACAATAGCCCAGCACAGTTGCATGGCAGTTGCTGACCAGCAGGTGGAGCCTGTCAGTTAGCCTAGCAGCGGGTATTTTATTGTGTTTGAATTGTGTTCGAATTTAGCAAGCCAAATCTGGTGTGTTTCAGGTTTGTAGCTTGCAGCGATGTCCCGTTTCTTTGCAACTGGGTCTGATTCAGAAAGTGTGTCATCGGAGAGTGATGAGGAAGTTATACAGAAGCCTGTCGTTGCCACCAAGTAAGTCCATTCCATTCTCAGTTGTTGCCTGATAGTTGAAAATTGTTGCTGGCAGTCATTTTTAATTAATCTATGTACGCTGAAATTGAGGCATGTTAAACAGTTATGTTTGATGTTGACTTATAAGCTGTTATAATCTTTTGCTAGCATTAAGCTTCTGCTGGTATGAGCGAATGTGTACATGCTGTTGATATGTGTGCATTGTTTTAGAACATTTCAGCTCAGTGACGATGAAGAAGAAACAAAACGTGTCGTTAGAAGCAGCCGAGACAAACGGTCAGTATTCAGTTTTGGTCGAGTATTTTGCTGGCTTTGTTGAAAATTTTTACGCCACATTGCACATGTAGCATAAGTGGCCTATTCTTACCGATTGAGTTGGCCACGTCAGTTCTGTTGCTCTGCCTGTGTGTCTGTCCATCCATTGGCAACGACTGTAAATTCTCGAAAATAACTGACTTGATCAAGATGATGGCGTTGTGATTATGCGCTGTATAAATCTACTATTGACATTGTTTGGGGTGATGGATCAGGTGGGCCTATGGAACAGTGGGTGAGGTCAACTTTTGCTAAGTCTAAAGACTAAGATTAAAGCTGTCGATCAAACTCGGCTCTAGGTCGAAAGATATGACTGAATTTGACTCATGCTGGTGATTTGGTGACTTTTGGTCTAAGACCAGATTTAAGACCAAACTTTGGTGGTATCAGCCTAAAGGCTAAGACTGGAGTCGACATTTCTGCTAAGACCAAAGCTAAACTGCACCAAACAGTCTTAACTTGGGAATTCCCCGTGTTAAATGTGTATCTTAAGCCCTAGGGCTTAGCCATGGTCTTAAACGAAATGCAGGCATCTTGGGTAAAATTGGGGGGATGATGGAGATGGGGGCATCGATGGACCAGATGGGGTGGCTTCGGATTGTCAGTGCACTTGCCTCTGTTATCTTCCCCATGCCTCATAAAATCCAGAATGATGCAGACTCACAGAGCACGTTTCAGGTGTGAGTGAGTGATGTCTCTTCTGGTATTTTTTCAGTTTTTTTAACGGTCTTCTTTCTAGAACAGGTATCTCAAAATCTAGTGGACGAATCTTTAGGATTAACTTAGGATTGGTAAATAGATGGAAGGGCTTGTTAACCTGATATATCACTTTACTATCCCTCAAGGAACGTTGCCATGGCAACCAATTAAAGTTGCAAAATCAGCATTTTCGGCGGACGAATCTTCATTGTCGTGCTGCCATTTCAAAACTGATTGCAATATTGCAATTCCGATTTTAAAAGGTTCAGTGGCATGAATTTTACTGCATTGTGTAGAATTTTGGTGAGATTTGATCCAGTAACCTCAAAGTTTGTGCTGTTGAAAAGACAACTTTAACGGCGATACGGCAAAAATCTGCATATCACGCCAAATATATCAGAATATCCTGGATATCTTGATCTTTACCTACTTTAAAGGTTTGGCTGGCATATGGGTGGAGATGATTATCTTCACATTCGTTTGGCAGTAGTCCAAGCGACATTGCTATGGCAACCAGTTAAATTTGGGGGAAGTTTGCCGATGTTGCCAGGAATGACCTTTACTCTTTGCTCTGGTGTTCGACGATTGATTGGCTGATTGCCAAGTTGCTTTAAAAAATTTTAATGGCAATAATGCGCTACATCATGTATAAATTTGGTGAACTTCCGTCCAATAATCTCGGAGTTTACGGTGTTAAAATGCACAAGTTTTGCCGCGATTTGGACACAATTTGACAATCAATCATTGTTCGTCACCTTGGCGTTCCGAAATGGATTGAAATGTCGTAATTTTGGTTTCTGAAGAGTAATTGGCAATCATATCTGTACATATTGTAGAAATTTGGTGACATTCAGATCAGCAAGCCCAGAGTTTAAGACATAGGAGGTTGTATAGTCAGTATAATCAGCGTCAAAAATTTTCTGGGGTGACATCAGGTACGTTCAGTAAAGGGCGGAGTTGCTATGCACTGCAGCGACCAGTAAGTAAGTGTGTTTCATTAGTATTCGCTAGGTGGCAGAACTATGGCATTGACTGTTCTATACGCTGGGCTTTGACATGCATTTCTAGTATTGTAAACATCTTGAAACCGGAAGCGGGAATGACACAACATAACTGTAAGTAAGTAGCAAATTGGTGCCTACAGCAGGTGAAATGAAAAACTCTTCTAAAAGTAGTTTTTATTTTAATTGGTTATTGGTACTTTGTGTTTCACATTTTAGGTTGGTTAGATAACAGCTTTCTAGTGAACACCTCTAATGTATATTTTTACAAGCATAATCAAAATGGCGAGTTTTGCTGATAAGCGAATGTGGCCAATTACTAAGCTTATACCCACTACCTTTATATATATACTAAAAAATCGAACTAAATTGAATCCACGACTTTTACTCAAAAATCGATGGAAATCGATTATGCATTAAAAAGCTAGAATTGTCGCACCACTGTACAAGGCCTGATCAAAGCCAGTTTTTATTTTGAATAGTTTTTCTGCATTTGATTTTGCAAACCGAAATCTATTTCATAAAACATCGAAAGTTTTCTCAGATATAATTTTGTTGTTTTTGCAGGCAAAAAATGATTGGATCCGTAGCATTGTGGTCTGATGATTGTATCTGTTGTTTTGTGTGTGTTGTCATTGCATTACAGATTTGAAGAATTGCAGTCTATAATCAAGAATTTGCGAAATTACAAGAAGATTAAAGACATGTCGAGCATGTGTGATGGTGGGCACATGTAACTTGCGTGACATAAATAGTTAATCAAGATGTCAAGTTTTATTTTGCCTGTACTACATTATTGAATGTATTTTTTATCAGTGGAATGAGTGGTTTACATCTTGTTGGGCAGTTTCATTTCTCCAGACATGTCGTCACTGTACCTACTATGCCATTGACTGCATTGTCAAATGCTGGTGTTAAGGGCTGTGGTTAGTAGTAGCTGTTAGCTGTAGATCCTGAAATCAAGTTGTGTTATTATATGTCACTAAGTGCTGACTGAGTGACATGAAGCATCTGTGTATGCTACAGCAGTCCTCAAACAACCACTGATGAGATTTTTTTCGGTGGGGGGGGGGCTCTACGTGACCTGAAGTCACTGTGCAACATAAAACCAAAATATATAACTTGGTTGGCAAGTTTGCCGAGTGGGCTAAAAAAAGCCGAAAATCAGCGAAAATAGAAATGTTTGTGTGTACTGTATACGTTGAACAGCGTATGAAGATCTGCAGCGGGCATTTGACAAGGCAAACAAGTTGGCTGATAAAGGTGATCCCAAGGACTGGCCTCCACAGTTTTTTGTGAGGTGTCTTGTTGAAGTTGACGACTTCGTAAACGAGGTAACATAGATATGTGGATTAATGTGTTTTGTCTTTGTTGTGTTATTCTTTATGACATGATGGGTATTGTTCTCGGTTTTGTAAAAGACTTTATTATTGTAACTGATATTTTGTAGATTAAATTAAGCTACCAGGATAAAAAATTATTTTTGCCACAGTTTGAGTGCCAGTTGGAGGATTTATTGGCCTGTTTTTCCATATAAATTGCAGCTGAAGCTGTCTTCTTGTGATAAGTGGCTTATAGCCTGGCTTCCACTGAGGATCTGGCCCATCTATTTTGTTTGGTGCAAGTCAGTAGGTTCCACTCTGTTAGGTTAAGTCTGAAGTGATGTATTGTTTGTTGAAGGGGGAAAATAATTCTTATATTACACTGTGAATGATGCAGTTAGTAGACGAGACATTTTGCTCTGAACAGTTCTGCCATGTTGTTGATGGACTTCTTTGTTATTGCACGTTTGGTTTATACTTGTGTGTGACTTTCATGGTCATTATGTTCTTTGTCTGGGTGATGGCAGTTGAGAACTCTTGTAGATGTTGTGATGTCCATTCTCTTAGTAGTCGGTAGAGAAGGAAAGGATGGATGAATTCAGCGGTTGATTTTTTTAAAGAGTTTAGTTCTGGAAGGACAAAACTGCTCCAGTTATTCACAAACATTCAGTACCTGACCATTCAGAAAGACAAGGTGTTGCATGACGAAATGATATGCCGCTCGCGGATGGCAGTTTGTCATGGTATGTCAGTGGTGCAGTTACCTAGTGAATGCTTCTGAAGCAGTGCCTGCAGCAGCTTCAATGCCACTGCAGACACTTCATACTGCCACACTAACCAGTGGGATCAACTACCAGCATGGGACTTCCTATTAGTGTTTTGTAGTAACCATAGCCCTAACATGCACTGTTTTTGAGCTAGGGACAGACAGACATGTGAATCATAGCATTTTTGATGCCCTCCCCCTTGGCCTTGGCTGTAGCGGTAGCATCGTTCATCGCATGAAGGAAGTTACTCTGCGTTGAACCTGGTTAGTACTGGGATGGGTGACCATCTGTGGGCAGTTACACCACCGTGGTATGTAACCATTTACTAGGTCAACTCACCCATGTATCCTTCTGGGGTCACTAAATGAGTACCAGCCGTAATTGGCTGGGGTAAAGGTGGAAATATCACCCTGTCGGGTAGCAGTTAACACCGTGTGATCCCATATGACATATTAGTTCCCATAGCAGTGAGACATGTTCTCAAACTGCTATACTTCGTTACGGCATTTACTTTACTACTGTCGTGTATGGCATAATTAGGCTGATTAAACAAGAGCCTGAAAATACCGTTGTAATGGAAGCGGAGTAGTAATGATGTGTTTGGTCGGCACAGTGCTGGGCAGACCAGGAAGGCCGCAAAGCTCTGAGTAAGAACAATGCTCGTGGCTTGACAACTCTGAAGCAGAGGTGCAAGAAGTACGTTCGTGATTACAAGTTCGATACGTTGCTCGCTGACTACAGACAAGTATGTTGAACATTTCACACATTCTAGCTTCAGCATTGAGTGCGTGTTTTGCTGCAGGCGTTTTTTTGTTTTTGGATGACAAATTTCTGTTGACAGATCTGTTATGCATTAGCTGCTTCTATTATGTACTGCAATTTGATGTAGGTACAGTGTTAGTCCCACAGTTAATTCATTTCACACAAGCTTTTAAAGCTTAAATTTCATCCCGTTATTGTTTTTTTTAATTGTTTGTACACTGTGAAACAAAAAACAGTACACTAGACTTTTGTCCGTAACTTTGCAAAATGCTAACCGATTTTCAAAATTCTCTAACTGGCAAACTCACTAGTAAATTTGCAATAAAGCTATTATTAAACATTTCACCACACTTTAATTGGATAGCTACACTACCTTGTGAAATCTACGTGTTCAAAAATTGCCATGCTTAATGACTGAGTGCAGCAAACTGTGGCGTAAGATTCAACCACTCAAAAAAGTTGTAAAAATTACTTGTTAGTTTGACATTTGTTGACACTGAAGTCAAAAATAATCTGCATAGTAAGATAACAAGAGCTAAAACAGTTTACGTTCATCATAGGTAAGTTATTTGGCCAGTTCTTCATCTTTAAGCAGAACATTGCAAGGCGGCAGGGCACTCAAGCCAATCAACCTTTTTGCCTATAACTTTGCCATACATTCACCAATTTTAAAATTTCTTCACTACCAAACTTAGTGATAAATATATAGTTAAGTGATAGCTAAATAGCCAACAATACCTTAAACGTGCAGCTATACTACCTTGTGATTTATCACTAATCACATTACATGTTTTAGATTGTTACTATTTTCAGACTTTAATATGTCACAAGGTAGTGTAGCTGTGCCTTTAAGGTGTGGTGGGATATTTAAAAATAACTTTTTTGCAAATTTACTAGTGAATCTATCATATGGCGAAGTTATGGACAAAAGTCTAGTGTCCTGTTTTTTGTTTCACAGTGTATATTGTAAAATGACTACTTTTTATTGCGAGAGTGGATGAGATGTGCATGAGTGAAATGTTGAAAGTGCCAGTTTCTCAGATTACTGGTACTTATCATTTATTGATATCGCATTGCTAAAACTCTGTTGCTTGAAGAAAAATGAGCAATAAATGTCTTCTGCTGACTATGAGTAATTGCTATGATTAATCAATTACCAGTTGATGAACAGAAGCGTAAAAAGTTATTGGAATTTTGGCTTGATTGTAAATTATAATAAGAACACTAATGCAAAAGAATAACAGCAATAGTAACAGAAGTAACAGTACGGACAAAATGTGGTTTGGAGATTTTAAGAGGTAAAAAATAGGCCCATCACTAGCATCAACATACTTAACTGCACCGCTCTGCCATGATACTTACCAACATTGGCGGTGGTAGTAATTGGATGATAAATGTTGACTGTGCTGCAGAAACGAGCGGAAGGTGAATTGAATGATGAGGATGATGAGCAGGAGCAGCACGAGGCCGGTGAGACCGACCGACTACACTGATGTGTTTTGATGAAACCAATGTGTTGTGATCATTTCTGTTCATTTAGGGGATATTCGATTAAAGAATCTGGATTCGGATACATAGTCAATGTAGATGCGGATTCACATGGCAAATTGAATTACAACAGTGACGTAGTATGAGTCAATGTGTTTGTTTATGTTGTTTCTAGGTCCTGTTTTGCATATTTTCATTATTAGCAAGATGCTGTTTGTTTGCAGCAGTTGTTGCTATAGATGACTTTCTTAAATCATTTATAATCGTTATCACTCATCGCCGATGACACATCGCAAGTGGAACGGGATTCAAGCAGGATTCTCTGAATCCGAATCCAGATCTAGATTTGTTAATAGAATGCAGTTTTTTTACTGAATCTAGATTTGGATTCACTATGTATCCGAATTCCAGATTCTTTAATCATTCATTTCCTCTTTTATGAACATTAACATTAATATTGTTCATAAATTGGTAATTAATACATCTGCAGTAATTAACTGACTGTAAGAGTAGTTAATACATCAACGTCAACTTTTGAATGGCTTGAATTGGTTCGTGCTAGTCTGCAGTCTTACACCAGTAGAACACACATATTTAGGTGTGTCATCGCATAGCAAAAGTGGCTTGTAGGGAGTTTTTTTCGGCATTTATTGATCTTGTTGGCATTGTGCTTTTTTGGCTTACAACTTGATAATGGTTTCACCCATACCTGAGATTGCTATAGATGTCCTAAAACAGAAGTCATACTTTACGAGTCAGATGAAACCATCGACGTGATGCTCGGATGACCAGATGTGCAATTGAAATTGCCTTTGGTACCTTTTTACTTCAGCAGCTGTTACCCACTTCGCTTCTTGTTTGAAGACAGCACATTATAAGCATTTAAATTTTTGTATGCTGGGCATTAGGCCCCTTTCACATTGGAAATTAATTTATGTAAATTGGTTCCTTTCAGAAAAAAATTTCTAGTGTGAACAGTCGACTTTCGAAAGAAATAAATTTTGAAATTGTATTTCGCATTTTAGAACGTGTTCTATTTTGCGAAATTTCACAGAATAAATTTCACTTATGGAGCACTGTGATTGGTCAGTCGGCCAGTGTTTACAAACATCGAATGAAGTGTCAACAATGTTGGCTTTCGAAAGTGTATTTCCAGTGAGAAAGTGCTTACTTTTGAAATAAAAAATTTTCTTTCGAAGTAAAATTTTGAAATAAATTTCTAATGCAAAAGGGGCCTTACAGTTGCAGTAATTGCCTGAATGTCTGTGCAGATAAAGAATAAGTTGATTGTGGCTCAACTGTTGCAGAGTCTAGTGAATCAGAGGCCAGTGACATTGAAGCCACTTCTCCAACTCGAAAGGATGTTTCCAGCAAGTTCATTAAGAAGGATGAGGTGTGCATATAGTTTGGCTGTTGTGCAGTAAGATTTAGGGATGCGCCTGTCATGTAATTTTGTGAACGTGTACACGAAATCCGTCATCATTTGCTAAACATTTACACGAATATGGCGGCCAGTGACAAAAAGCAACTGGTTTTCAATTACGGTTACATCATTATAGGGAGTAACAGCCAGCAGCCACATGTGACGTTACCTTTAATAATGTTTCGTCATCCAGTTGTTGCTTAATTTTACAGTCAGTTGCACAAGTTACACGTTGTGCTGTTGACTGCTTTAGTCGATTCTTCATTTTTTTTATCGAATTATGTCACCGTCGTCATATTCGTGTATACTATCATGTAATTTTGTAAACGTGTACATGATTAGTTATTGCGTACACGTGTACACGCGCATATCCCTAGTAAGACTGAAGTGCACACAGTAACAGTTACTGAGGCATTTATATTGACCAAGGGCGCATCACAGAGTAGATTGGATTAGTCTGTTTCCCGTTGTCTGCCTGTAGGTTGAAACAAGTACGTTTTCAGTTAATGTCGAAATGCGTCTGTCATACACAGCAGTTTCGTGTCTGTTGGCAGCCTGTTCCATGCTCGTGGTGCGGCAATAGAGTAATCTCCGTGACCTGAAAGCACATTATGCCATTATGGTATTCTGTTGCGTGCTTGTCGACAGTTGCAAACTTGAAATGCAGCGTAGGTTAGCTGCACACCAGCACAGCAGTCATCATTGTCTCACAGTTGTCTGCTAACAGTGAGCTTATGCCCTGTTGTGTTTAGTCGGCCATACCTGTTTCAAAGTCTGCAGTTACCTTTTAGTCTAAGCCAGCGAAGTTCCTCCCTATCGGGCCCAGTTAGTACTGGGATGGTAACTGTCTTTGGGCAGGCAAACCACCTTGGTATATAACCAGCCACCCAGACCAACTCAGCCTGGCCATCCCTCTGTGGATAGGCACGATGAGTACTGGTTGTGACTTTGGAATAAACAGTAAGTTCTGTGTAACAGTAAGTCCTGTGACCGGGATTGCCGACGTACCGATCTAGTCGGTTAAAGACGCTGGCTGTTAATTAAGCTAGCCATCTAGCCAACATCATTATGCTGGCTTATTGGGGTTCAGCCTTCGTTGAACCTTTGTTGGCTCACAATGCCATAAAGGCGATGAACTGCCATGCAACAACCTTTGTTGTCGTCTTCTATATTATGCTGGTCAGCGACGGAGCATGCAGTTTGTAATGTCGGGCTGAACACACAATGAATCGTTTTAGAGATAAGGCTTGGTGACAGCAGTTTGGTGTAAGCAGGTTGTTTTGCAGCAGTGCCACCAACTCTCAGAATTGAACTGACAGCTTGCAAGTCTGTGCCATTTACGGCAGTTTGCTGTGGTGTGACCGTGTGTGAAAGTGGTGCAGTGTTTGACTAGTACGTCGTATGCCGTGTGTGTGTTGACAGGAATCTGAAGGTGACAGCGATGACATGTGGGACAGGTCGAGTGAGTCGGAGTCGTCCAGCTCGGACGAAGAAGTACGACCTCTTGGAACACTTACCGCCGACTTCTTTCGTAAAAAGTTAGTATCAAAGGCACCACTCATCGTTAAACACAATAGGACCACACTTTGACAAATTATCTCCGTGTATTGCCTGCGGTCATTGTTCGATCCTCCACTGGAAATGAAGCAGTACAATATGTACTTTAGTGTTGTGAAATTAAATAATCGTTAATTTTTGAGAAGTTGACTTATGAAATTTGATTGGTTAGCCGTTAAAGAGAGACTTAATTGTTAGCA
>Ga0209782_1001650_pt1 | contig 11858 bp, 8 predicted proteins | sample WorMetmaBAHAMAS1_FD_187390 | JGI IMG/M metagenome (GOLD analysis project Ga0209782, IMG submission 187390) | Marine gutless worms symbiont microbial communities from Max Planck institute for Marine Microbiology, Germany - Inanidrilus... | ecosystem: Host-associated > Annelida > Digestive system >... | reverse complement strand
CTCGTGGGTCGTAGATATTGGCGGGAAACGGCGAGGGGGCCACTGCCGACATCTGGGGCCCATCACTCGACGCCCCCGACATCTGAACTGTCAGGAAGAAATGAACGCTGATGAAGGGGTCGGTTGCCGAGAGACGGAAAAGGGGAGGACACATTGGTAGATTAGGAGGAAGAGGACGTATTGATCCCAACAAAATGGGATTCTCGGTTCCCCCAGCTACACACGTGCAGCCGCCAATTAGGCCTACGTCTCCCCTGTAAGGTAAGGTTAGGTAAAGAGCACCATACCCCATGAGGCGTGTTGGTGGGGCTGCTTGTATCTCACTTAGGCCTTGAGCCCGCAGGTGTGTAAATCACTCAGCTCTGGTATGCATGGCCAGTACGACGCCAGACCTACGGTTGCCTTCCCAGCCGAGGATATCACTGCCCTGCGACTGGTACCAAATTATACTGCTTGGTGACAGAGACACGTACGTGTGTGAACAACTTGCCCACGGTCGCTAGCAGTAGAACGGCCGGGGTTCGAACCCGAGACCTCTCGAATCGCAGGCTGATGGCTAATCATGACCACTAATCATGGCTAAAAATTAGATAAAGAGAATCAGGGATAATAGGCTACTTGTCTTTATCCCAGTTCATCGTCAGTATTCTCTTAACACAACGATGGCCGATGTGGGTCTGTCTGTCTGTCTGTCTGTGTGTTGGTCACGACCGTGATACCTACAACAAGTATCTGCTAACGCCGATGGACCGCTCGACGCTGCTTCACGTAAAATAGACCATATTGCACTGCCCACCAAGTATAATTAGCAGGCAACGAGCGTCGGTTGATAGCAAATTGCTAGGCAGACGGAGAAATGTCGGTTATTACCACATATTTGAACAATAATGCTCAAACTCCACTTGGTCGATTTGTTGTCTATATGTTATACAAGCAAGTTTGCAACAAACACGGTCCATCGGCGTTAGCAGATAGCCTATACTTGTTTTTACCGCGCGACGCTATGCTAAGCGCGGTATATGCCGTCGTCGTGTGTCTGCCTGTCTGTCTGTCTGTGTGTGTGTCACGTGACACGCTTTAAATTTTGGGTGCCCCATCCATATCTCAGGAATGGCTCTCAAACTTTGTACAAAGGGATAGCCTATATCAAGTCTGGCCAAAGTGATGACAAATCACCCTTAAAAGGGGCGTGGTTTTGCAAATTACGGAAAAAGAAGTGTAAAATATAAAACTAGTAAAATGTGGAACCAACTGCCTTCATCTCTAAAAAGAATTTCTTTCGGTTAAAAATTTCAGCAATAAATTAAAAAAGTTCTTACGAATAGTTGATATAGATAATACTGTGTGATGTATTATAATGCTCACGTTTGTGTTTTAGGCCGATTTGTTCACATTTAATTTCATTTTATCTTCATCTCTGTCTCTGTCTGTCTCTCATCTGTCTGTCTCCGTATTGTTTATTAGTTATTTTTAGTAATTATTTGGGCGACCAGCTTAGATGAGGATTTGTTTTCTGGTAGCCTGTCACTGTGCTTTAATATCATTTCTTGTTCCATATACATGTTTTGTGCACAGTTGGTTAAATAAATCGATTGATTGATCACGATTCACGTCATCGTCACGTGACCGATTTTAGGAACCCATAACCCCTAAACCACTCCAATTTCTATATTTGCGACTTTTTGCGTCGCACTAATTCGCATCTTCGTAGTGGGTTAACGTACAGACTTCAAATTTAGTATAGGCCTACAGGTTGATTGCACGACAGATCTTTTAATTTGGGGCCTATTCATATCTCAGGAATCGTTGAAGCTATATAGAGTTATGACAATGCCGTCGAGTGGACCTATCTGTTGCTTTAATTGCACCTATACCGCCTGCGACGGTAGATGCCAATGATGATGTACACTAAGGCTCAAGCTCCATCGGTTCAAATCAAATCAAATCAAATTTATTTAGTAGCACAAAATAATCGAGAACAGAAAAAAATATATATACGAACGACTTTACAGATAAATCAACTAGGCAAACTAGAGTGCTAGCTATAGGACTCAAAGGCAGAAAGACTGCTCTAACATGAGCCCCACCCCCTCCCCCACAAAAAAAACAGAAAATAACATGGAAACAACAGCCAAGATGCCAATGATGATATACACTAAGGCTCAAGCTCCATCGGTTCGATTTGTGTATTGGTTGCAAACTTTTTTGTCCACAGAAAATCCAAATCGATCTAATGGAGTTTTTACCTCACCGTGCATGTGCTCTAGGCGGCCTAATAACCGACATCTGGTCTGTGTACAAAAATGCTTTGAGCTTCAGGGGGTTTTGCCCCCCTGACCCCCTGACCAGGAGCTTTGCCCCTGGACCTCAATGGGGGCTCCACCCTCAGACCCCCATTACCGAGCTCGATCAATGTGTGTGTCCGTCTGTTTGTCTGTGGGCACTCTCCTGTTTAAACCGTTTGACCTTGATTTTGGCATGAGGGTCGACCTTGACTAGCCTGGCATTGTAGGTCAAGGTTGTAGGTCAAGGTCAAACAGTGAAAATTGTTCACACTATCCAGTTTGAACCAGTGGTGCGGCACTTTTATGACGAAGTTTACTCCTATGGCAAATGTAAATATTTTTAATAGAAAATTGCAGTTTATCCATAATGGTAACTGCGACGGATCCAAAACTGCAAAAATCATTAAATGGTTATATTACTCAGCATCACATTGACATATGATCACATTGATGTGATCGCTAGGTAGCATGCCGTAGGGGGCCTATGTGCTATCACGTTTTTATATTTTTGAAGTTTTAGATCTGTCGCTGTTAAAGTTGTTCGTAGACTGGTTTCTTTTATTTTTTCTTTACTGTAGGAGACTACAGTAAGGCTACTGTAGTCTGCTACAGTAAAAAAAATAAAAGAAACCAGTTAAGACTTTTACAAAAGAGTGTTTGAAATGTCGCAACTCGTCTCAAGTTCGTTAATCGTTAGGCTACTTTTACTTACTCATATTTATTTTAAAATAAAAATATATATTCTATGTTGTTAGCCGGTCGTGATTTTGTTTATTTTTTTATATTATTTTTCGTGTTTTAATAATGCGAAGTTCGATAAAATATTATTTTTAGTGGTTATAGTACATTTTCCAAATCCGAATTGCTAGGATATTTTCTGCTGCGGAACCTGTAAGGCAAGAGTGGCATTCAGTGCATGTGAAAAAAATGGTGTTCGATTTTGATCTGCGCCTTTTCTGCGAAAACTTAAAGGCAACAAAACCTCCGTACGAGTGTCCAGCGCCAGGGTGTAATCGTGTGTATAAAACGTATATCGGAATACAGTTTCATCTGTTTAACTATGATCACGAAAATCCAGACGGTAAAAGTTCCTCAACGCCGGTAAATAGCGGACAACTGAAACGTCAGGACGCTTTGAAGACGGGTCATCACCGACAATTACGTTGTCCTTCGTCACCTAGCCGTGTCAGTCACGAGGAATCAGAGCATGAATTATCCTCTTCAAGTCTGTCGCCACATAACGTTTCTACAAAGTCACAGCGTGTAATTGAAGTAACACTGGATGGCCGCGTTCACCGAATTGATGTGCATGAGCCGATGAATGTAAAAGTTCGTCAGTCGCAAGAGGCAGTTTCTTGCAAAAGCGTTGCTATTAAATCATCAGAGTTGGTAGAGTGTACCGCTATGCCAATCAAAACTTTGTGTGATGAGTCTCCGCCAGTTGCACCTGTCATCGACGACCCTGTGCCTGTGGTCAACCTACCTGGTGCATGCGACACACTAACTGCTGATTCTGTTGCTACAAGTGACTCATTGGAAAGTGCATCAAAGCATGTTGCTGATATATCAGTGGATCATGTCACAACTACCAGATGTGGTCTTGAAAATGTGGAAACTGGATATGATGAAGGCTACAATGATACAAAAGATAGCGATGTGAGCAAAGCTACTTTATCCACAGATCCAGCTGTTGATGGCTCTGTATTAGCAGCAGAACATTCGCCGTCTGACATTTGTACTACTAATGATGTTTCGTCAACAGTAAGTGACTCTGCCACCAGTAATGCTGCTACTGTGGAGGTGAAAACTGAAACTAATGAAAAGCTTATTAAACTGTCTGTAGAATGTTGTGACAAGAACATCCCATGCAGTGATGATGCTGCTGCTACTACCGGTGCTTCATCTTCACTTGCACTGATTAACAGCAGCACTGTTTCCACAACCTCTGCCAAGTCTGCTGAATGTGATACAGTTAGCAGCTGTAACACCACTTCTGTAGCCATTTTGTCAGATTCTGTACCAAAAAAGTTGTCATTGCCTTCTGCTGAATTTAAAATACTTAATGAATATGTACGACCACCAAAAATATCAGCCACAGCACAGACATCGGAGTATTACAAGTTTACTGAAAGAACAACGGAAGAGTTGGATGTAGTTGTTGAATATGACATGGATGAGGAGGTATATATTCTTTTTGTATTCTTTTTTTTACTTTTTTAGAAGTGCATTTTTGTGACACACTGTTTACTAATAGATCAGACTATATGCATTCATTGCAGTGTACATAGATTTTATCAGTAACTTTCTTTATCTGTATAAATTTACTGTTGAATCGACAGGATTACATCTGGCTGGAGTTAGCCAATGAGCAACGTCAAGCAAAATCACTAGCAACAGTGGCACACGAAATATTTGAAGCTTTGATGGACAGATTTGAGAAGGAAGCATTCTTCCGTACGCGGTCATCACTCAGTCCTTCCCGTGGCTTGTCAGTTTCAATTGATGATGATGCTGTGTGTGCTATATGCATGGATGGAGAGTGTCAGAATGCAAACGTCATTCTGTTCTGTGACCTGTGTAACCTTGCTGTACATCAGGTTGGTTGCTTGCACAGTGCTGTAGCACCTGTCTGATTAAATGTATTTGCAAATTAAAGCTGATCGACTGCTTACGCGTGACACGTTGAACGCCTCCTGATTACTGACAGAAAATTTCAGTGGACTGGTAATGGTCATTTGCAGTTACTATTGGCTGAACTCAGCAAGCCAAGTCCTAATTTCGACCTGCTCCGCACCACTGGTTCAAACTGGAGAGTGTAAACAATTTTCACTGTTTGACCTTGACCTACAACCTTGACCTACAATGCCAGGCTAGCCAAGGTCAAGGTCAACCATCATGCCAAAAATCAAGGTCAAATGGTTTAAACAGGAGTGTGCCCACAGACAAACAGACGGACACACAAATGGACGCTACCAAACGTATTATCTCCCCTGCTACGCGGTCTATAATAATCTGTGCCTTGATGAATGGCATGCTACTTTGATGCTAATGAAAAAGAATACATTTTGATTATGTCTCCATGCAGTTTTGCAAATATGTGTATTCTAGTTGCATAGTACATACTTACTGCATATGTAAATCCAATGTTAGTAAAGTAAGATGCAGTTGGTCGAATTGAACATAACTGATCATTGGTATTCGGTAATAAAAGTGGATAGCTGCAGTTGAAGTTGAACTACATTGTCAAACACATCCCACATGGCCTTGGTGTTGTCCGATATTGTTACTTCCATTACCATCTTTGCTGCATTGGATTATTAGGAGACCACACTTGTTGCTGTTTATTTGCCTGTATGCTGCATTTCTCTTGAGAACAAACTTGTACATTGCTTTGAATAAACAAAACCATGGTGATTGCAGTTTTTTTTAAATGACCAAAACTGACTGGTCTTGAAAATTCTTGGACTGTAACAATATTAGTAGTTTTTAGAACATGTTACGGTTTCCCCCTTCTTTATTTTTAAAGCACTTTCGTAAATTTATCTCAGCTGATATTTGTTAAGCTGTGTGACATGATGTGGCTTTGGTCTCAATACAAACTTTGCTATGTCAATTTTGTTAAAGTAAATGACTGCAGATTCTTCTCTCTGGCCATCTTATCTGTTGCTAAAGTTGATTGCTGCATGTGTGCTAGCGTGCTACAGTGCTGTAGGTGCCTCGAATGTGCATGAATGGTCATATGGTTCTGCAAGGATGGAGATATTCATGGTCACCCTGAGCCACAGATTGATAGGGATGCACTTTGCTTTAATAGTACTGTAACAATGTTGGCTGTGATGACAAGAAGGAAACTAAACAATACAAATCAGTATCTGCTTCTCTTATCCTTACGGATTGTCTGTTTCGGGATTTGGCCCAACCTATAGTAACACTAAAAGGCAATTTTAACAGGAATTGAAATTAACAATAGTGTACAGTAGAAATTGGATACTAAACTTGATTTATTTATTCACTTTACTTTGACTCTAGTCAGTTTATTTTTATTCATATTATAGTGTATGGTTACTATTTGTAGGAATGCTATGGAGTGCCATTTGTGCCAGAAGGCCAGTGGTTATGTCGTCGTTGTCTGCAGTCACCATCTCGTTCTGTTGATTGCTGTCTTTGTCCAAACCGTGGTGGTGCATTCAAACAGACCAGTGACGGTCGTTGGGCTCATGTTGCATGTGCACTGTGGATCCCTGAAGTTGGCTTTGCAAATCACGTGTTTCTTGAACCAGTCGATGGACTCGAGAGAATCCCGCCGGCTCGTCGCCGCTTGACATGCTGTGTCTGCCGACGGCGCGGTGCTGGAGCCTGTATTCAGTGCCACCGGACAAACTGCTACACTGCGTTCCACGTCACCTGTGCGCAGATGGCCGGTCTACACATGAAAATGACACCAATACGTCTGAGTAACGAAGGCACCGGCGGCAGTGGTTCCCTTGGCGCAGTCCGCAAGACTGCCTACTGCGATGTTCATACGCCAGGACTCTTTGACGATGGAAATTTAACACCAGCAGAAGTAAAAGCACTGCTAAAAGACAAGATGCGACGGGCTCGAAAAATTCTTGCGGAACGACGCCATGCTGCACCAGTCATTTCTATTCCTATGATACCTGAGCACAGGTAATAATAAATTCCATATGTTTGTGACTATTGGCAATCTCAGATTGTCTGTGACTAAAATACGCACAAATACACACACAGTGATTTTAATGCATATTTGTATCACTTTGCGTGTGTAGTTAAACGATGTGAGTTTGCTGTTTTATGTTTGAGAACAGACTGCTGGAGATTACTCAAGATTTGTCAATTGATGAACGTCAAGAGTTTGTCACAAGACTGAAAAGTTATTGGACTTTGAAAAGACGATCAAGAAATGGTGTACCACTGTTACGTAGACTACAGACGAGTCACATGTCGCGACATAAGGACCAGGTAAACAACTACGGTGTATGCACGTTACTGTATTAGGCATGTTTTAGTAGTTTAAAGACATTCAGTGGAAACTAGTTGTCATATAATTGAATCTGAAGTGAATTATTTTTACTGTGCTGCTATACCATCAGTCCACACAAGACACTACCACTGAACAGATGCTGTAGCTGTACAGAAAACACTGTGCTTCACTAGCTCCCAGTCTCAACTAATTAGAGAAACTCTCCGACCGATGTTCCACTAATTCAATTTTTGTATTGAATTTTTTACATGCTAGTGATTACTTGCATGGTCATTGTTTATTTGACCATTTTCCCCGATGCCATAAGAATAGCATAACACGATAGCAACAATTGTCACGTCAAATACTGATAAATCATGATTAATGTGCAAGAGTGTTGCAATTCGCGTTAAATGCTTTATAAATATTTAGGATGTGAAAGCAGAAAAGACTGGTGCTGGTCGATCACCGGGGAAAGCATCAAAACATTTACAGCGACAGGCCAACATACAGCAGTCACATGGCCTTGGTGTTCAGAATTCTGCATCTGATGGCCATAGCCAGTTGAATGACATTAATACCGTAAATGATTCGATGACTTCTGCGCAGAAATTGCGGCGTGGAAGAAAGCCGCTGCAGTCAAGTGGTGTCAAGAATGCATCTGTGGCCAACATCAGTACAGACAGCATGACAATGCCTCAGGAACCGGACGAGAGTAATAACACAACCAGTGACACATCTCCTTCACTGAAGGAGAAGGGTACAAAGAAACGAAAGGCTGACAAAAGAACAGCGGCTAAAGGCAGCTCACAAGAAAATAGCGAGGAGCCGAACTCTGCCAATTTTGAAAAAGTTTTTCGCAAATATGTCGCTTCGTCAAAGAAGAGGAAGCTGGAAGACCAGTTTATAGAGAGCGACGATGAGACAGCAGGCAACAAACACCACAAGTTAGAGAAAAAGAAGACCGAAGATGGTGAGAATGTTGAAGATAGGGTTTCATCAGCACAGCAGCTGAAGTACTGGAAGCGATTGAGACAGGACCTGGAGCGAGTGCGTCTGTTGATGGAACTGATTCGCAAACGAGAGAAGATGAAATCAACTCTGGTCAGTTTTTCAGTTGCCTTTTGATAGTTCTCTTTATTGTTATAGCATAATTTTACCGTTTTAATAACTATTTACCATCTTCTACTGAAGAACAACTGAGAACTGGATAAAGAGTGCATTGTCTTTTTCTTATAACTTGATGGGTCAAAAACGGATGTTAACCAATGATATAGTCTATGGTTGGAACCTGAGCTTCGAGTTACTGTGAGTGCACGACACTGTTACTTGTTTGATAGGATGGGCATCTAGTGTGTGAAGTTCTTGCTCCAGTTATGAAGATTCTGTTTCGTGTCTGTGTGTTGTTTGCTTGCATAGCTATGGCACTGGACTTGCGATCAGATCAATTTTTTGTTAATTTTGAACCAAATTTAATTATTTTGGTAGCGAAAGATTACTGGAATGAATGATTAAACTGCTGGATCTCTCTAGGTGCCAGACCCAACCCCGGAGTTGTTGGGTTCCAGGTGTGAGATGATGGGTCTGAAACTTGGCCTGATCATGTTGAGTTTAAACCCTATACACCTTTTAATGCTGATAACTGTTAACTAAAGTTAGAAACTGCACAACCTCAGCTTGTTATGTGTTAAATTTGTGATGTAGACAAATCATTACTTACTGAAAAGTCGTCACTATTTCAGTGCCAGTCACAAACTTTGCATTCAGATTTAAGACATCATAGTATCGTAGTATCATATTTCACAGTTGCTAAACTAATAACTGGCCTACGTGAGACCCATGCCTATGGTTCCAGTGGGAGTATGGCATCATTTACTTTACATTTTTTGGTAATAAAGGCAGTTGAACAAAAACTGAGCATATGTGTTTTATTATATTTAATTAAGGCTACATATATTATTAGCTTATTTAGTAATACCATGTTCGTGTTATAAATATCATCATTTGAAGGATATGCATGACATAGCTGCTATCAAATTTGTTCTTGAAAGTGGGTAAAAATTTGTCATATTACTGGAAACATAACTTATGTTTTCCCAGTGTTGTTGTTGGTTAGGTATATATTTCCTTGTTATATGTTTTGCTGACTAACACTCCAGAAATTTTGTCATTTCTTTCAGGGGTAATTAATATTTTTCATGAATCCTAGTCAACAGCTAGGTGACTCGATAGTCTATTGGCTAAGGCATTTACTGATGACTAAGTGGTCACTAGTTTGAGCCCCGACTGCCGCACTGTCGAGTAACAACCTTGTTGTTCACACCCAAGTGCCTCTGTCACCAAGCAGTATAATCTGGTACTGGCCGATGGGCAGTGACACTCTTCGGCTGGGAAGGTAACTGCAGGCCTGGTGGAAAGTAATGGCAGCCTGTCGCCGGGTGGATGGCTTAAAGTCACCTGCAGGCTGACTGCATGTACCGTGGGATCAGCTCCAGGCCCAACACTCGGTAATGAGTATGAGAGAACTTTACCTTTTACCTAGTAATAACAGTAATATTAGTGAATGGAACTGTGATGTTTCAGCTGCTGATGCATCACGTGATGCTGTGATGTGTATTCTAGGTTCGTATCCATCAGCGTGCATTGGCACTGCAGCTGAAGCCGTTTGCAGTTCTCCTGCACGAGATGCTTGATCAGCTACAGAAGCGAGACAGCTACAGCATATTTGCACAGCCAGTCTCAGCCGAGGAGGTACTGTGCATCACGCTGATGAACAGGCGTTTTTTGCAGTCATCTTTCCCCGTCTCTACAACAGATAACATGTGAGCTATTGAGTGATTGAGTTGAGGCTTTACATCTCACTCAACACAAAATATTTCTTCTTGTAAGTGCTTTTTGCAGTCAATCTCTTCCTGTTACTGATACTGAATAAACTAAAACTAGCACCGGATGTTCAACACTCCTGGAAATCTACTGGAAATTATTTTTCCTCCCAGAAATCTGCTGGAAGTTTGCAAAATCTCCTGGAAATTTTCGTATTCAGCTGTAACTGTAACTGTTAGTGATGGTTGGATGACACTGTGATAGGCATCGGATGGGGCCTGTAACCACATGCTTCTTCATTTAAGTTAAAATTCACCATTTTAAAAACCTCGAATTCTACTGAATTTTCATCAAAATGTCTCCTAGCTCAAGAAAGCAACCATTCATTAGAAAAATACACTATGACACAGAATAAACACAAAATACTAATACCAGTTTGGTTGCCTCTTATGTCCTCCGACTTTGAAATGGTAAGGCCCTATTCTTATAGCTGCTGGGTCCACAAGGGACAGCATTTAAGCTATCATATTTGGAGGTTAAGAGGGAATATCAGAACAGTTCTCTGCTGTGTTGTGTATGATAGTTGTGCAGAATGATGAGATATGCACACACTTGTGAGCAGTTCTCAAATTTATGTTGGTCAGACAGTGATAACAAGCCTTCAAGACTAAGACCAAGACACCAGATTTTAAGAACCAAACAGAGACCAAGACAGTAAAATACATGTACTGTCTTGAGACAAGTCGGTAACCAAGACTGTATAGTAAAAAGGTTTCAAGACAAAGACAAGATAATTCCAGTAATCCTATTAACCTTCAAGACCTCTCAAAATTGCATTCATTGAAGACACTCATTTTATTGTTCATTTGTTAGGCAGCATTATTTTTTTATAGAAAAAAGACCAAATTTGGCCACAAATTTTGACACTGTCGAAATGGATTTCCATATGTATGATCTTCCTCTTTAATGGGAAAGCATTAGAAAGGTTTTTGCCTGTAGTTTTGTCACATGTTGGTTGATTTTAAAAATTATTCACTACAATATTGATAGAAAATGATTAGTAAAATCAACACTAAAAATACCACTGATGCTTATATGCTTATTTTCTACATTATCTTGAGTAATATTGTTTTGAAATGCCGTGATCAAATGAGTCAGCAACTTAGATGCTCCAATCAGTTGTTAAAAATACTCTTCTAACTTATGTGATGAAAACACTGCAAGTGAATTCACTTTAATGAGTGATGACGGTGAGTTGCCACTTGTGTGCACTGCTTGTCAGGTTCCTGATTACCGAGATCTGATCAAGAATCCGATGGACTTTGCGACGATACGTCGGAAGGTAGATCTGCAGGCTTATAAAACAGTGGACGACGTTGCCGTCGACTTTCAGCTGATGATCAGCAACTGTATGACGTACAATGCCAAGAACACTATATTTTACCGCGCTGCTGTAAAACTTTTGAACCAGGTTGGACAGTGTGTTATCTGCATCACTACTTATTTTGTTTCAGTATTACTTTGTTTTGTTACCTTCCTCATTACTTTGTAAAATCCCGAGATGTTTGTTTGAGTGATAGTGGAATGTATGGTATTTGAATTCTGTTGCCAGAGTTAGTTGATGCTTGAGATTTTATGCTAGTACACTGTGTCTCAAAAAAAATGACAATGATGTAGCACACTATAACTTCAACGCACATAAACCGATTTTGGTAATTTTTTGCACAGATGTTGCTGAGTGAGTACGCTATTAAATGATGATTTGTTAT
>Ga0209782_1001649_pt1 | contig 11859 bp, 8 predicted proteins | sample WorMetmaBAHAMAS1_FD_187390 | JGI IMG/M metagenome (GOLD analysis project Ga0209782, IMG submission 187390) | Marine gutless worms symbiont microbial communities from Max Planck institute for Marine Microbiology, Germany - Inanidrilus... | ecosystem: Host-associated > Annelida > Digestive system >... | reverse complement strand
TTTTCCACTAGAACTCTCTAATCAAAGACACAGTGGTTGTAATCAATGTAACTGTTGTGGATTTATTTATGTGTTATATGTGCTGCATTAACAAGGTGATAGTAAATAGCAGATTACGCCCCATTAGTTGACCTACTATAAGTGCTTTCTGATCTTAATCGTTCAGCAAAATTTGGTTGAAATCGATGCAGTATTTTCATTTGTCATGCTATCCATTTGGGCTTTTACTGTTTAAAAATACACACGACATGTATCATGGCACATTATGTAAAGATACATGACGTCATCCACAAAACCGGAAGCACGTAATACATTGCAACGTCATCAGAGCAGAACGAGCCATGGCCACAGCCAACACATGCACATATGAAATTTGGCAAAGTTTGGCCATGTGGTTTGCAAGATATGCGAGCATGCAGTTAGACACGCTCATGGTAATACTTCACAGTCCTCCTGGAAACGCAATAATAAGCCGGTAATTGTTAGCTGTTGTTGACTGTGAAAAGCTACCGTGACTTCATCGGTTGCCTCGTAAACTTCATCGGCCGTAGCAGGTGGTAGAGGTGGCGGAGGAACAGCACGACCCGCACGTCCTGGTGGCGGCGTTGATGTAGACGTCTGCGACACATGCAACCACGATAGGAACACAACTGATGATAGGAATTTTCTTGCACATAACATGCATTGTATAACAATATTTATATATACAGTGTGCACGAATTAATTGGTAATGTGAGGCTTACATAGAGATTAAACTCACATGATTGGGCATACAATACACGTCCGTCAATTTAGCTCTAACATTTGACATTTGACATTGATGGACATCTATAGAAAATATACTCTAAAAAGCCAAGACGCAAAAGCCAACAGTGACGGCCGACATTGACAGCCGACGTTAGTCGGGTCACGTTGGCGCATGTCAGTCATGTACGACCCGATACGAGAAGTCATGAGCCAATATCTAATTCTGTTCACCACCATATTTCGTAATGTTGCTTGCATTACTAACTTAGATGTCCGAGCATTAAAAATCTTCACTGCACTAGCACTGTATGATATTATAATAAAGTAAATTAAATTAAACTGAAACACGGCAGTAGAGATACTATGCTAATTATATTAAAATGATGCTTTATGTTTGCTCTTAAAGTCATTGTTCTCATGTATAACTACACTGTTAGTCAAAAAACAGGACACTAGACATTTGTCTGTAACTTTCCCAAGTGTTAACCAATTTTCAAAATTCTTGCACATATAGATTCATTAGTAAATTTACAACAAATACGTTATTAACAGTAAAGGCATAGCTAAAGGCATAGATATGCGATCTTGTGAAATATTAAGCTCTAAAAATAGTGACAATCTGAAACATGTTTGTGATTAATGATAAATTACTAAGTAGTGTAGCTGCACATTTAAGGTGTGGGGGGCTATTCAGCTACCACTTCACTGCGTATTTATTGCTAAGTTCGGTAGTAAGAAAAATTTTAAAATCAGTGAACACTTGGCAAAATTATAGGTAAAATGCTGATTGTCTTGTGTGCCCTGTTCGCTTGGCAACGTACTGCTCAAAGAGAAAGAACTGGCCAGATAACTTACCTATAACGGACAAAAACTGTTTTTGCTCTTGCTATGTTACTATGCAGATTATTTTGATTTCAATATCAACAAATATCAAACTAACAAGTATTTTTTTAAATTTTAAGTGGCTGAGTTTTACATAGCAGTTTGCTGCTGTCACTCATTGAGCATGGCAATTTTTATAAACATGGAGATTTCACAAGGTAGTGTAGCTACACATTTAAGGTGTGGTGGAATATTTAATAATGATTCTACTGCAAATTTAATAATGAGTCTCAGACTGAAAGAATTTCGAAAATCTGTTAGCATTTGGCAAAGTTACGGGCAAAAGCCGGCCTTCTAAGTTCTACCCCTCTAGGCACAGTAGGTGTGATCAACTTGCCCACAGTTGTTACGCAATGACTGGCTTCAGCGGAATTCAAACGCGTGTCTTTCAAACATGAGTCAAATTCGCTATCCACCATGCTACCAATTAGCCACCATCAGTTTGCTAAACAGTTGTATCAAACACATCCCAAAAGTACATGTTGTGTTCCATCTCTACACTGTGTCTCAAAAAACGACACTGACGTTGCACACTATAACTTCAACGCACATTAACCGATTTTGGTAATTTTTGGAAGAGATATTGCTGTGTGAGTATACTGTCGAATGCTGGTTTGTTGTCCCACCTCTCCTAACTTATGTCTCTGCACTACCTGGGGAAAGATGCTGTATACTGTCTCGAAAATGACTCTGCTTTGGCTTGCTATATCTTCAACATACATGAACCAATTTTGATATTTTTTGTAGACTATAAAGCCATATTGTTAGGTACAGTATGAAAGTACTATTTCTCGTTTAGTCACTTTTGTGTGATACTAATTCATAAACAAGATCAATGTTATAGCTGTGCGGGTGCTACGTCTTTGCCGCTGCCAGGACGATGGCCAACTGACCCTGTAATCTGCAGCTTTTGCAACAACTTGTAGACAAGACCTACGTTCCAGCCTTTGCTGAGAAACTCTCTGACTAAATCCTTAGCATTGTAGTCTTTAATGTTGTACAAAATTTTAATCAGAATTTTACTATCTTTAGCAAACGGCATGCTTACAAGCAACCAGTGATGCCACAATATGTCATTTCCGCGACTTCATCATCTTGCATAAAGTTAAGAAAGTAATAGCAAACGTACATAAACAATTAAATAGGTTTTTGATAGTTCAAACACCCTAGCTAATTCCTGCCAAAAATTATTGAAACGATTGAGAAATGTCAAAGATATAGCAAACCAATCCAGTGTCGTTTTTGGTATACAGCGAGACTGAAGAGATCCAATTTTCGGGGTTCGTTTTTGCCCACGTAGTGCACAGATATTAGTTAGGAGAGGTGGAATAGCAAATCGCCTTTCGATAGAATACTCTCTCAGTAACATCTCAGTCAAAAATTAGCAAAATTGGTTAATGCACGTTGAAGTTATAGTGTGCAACATCAGTGTCATTTTCTTGAGACACCGTGTAGTATGACAAAATGATCTTTGATGTGTAGCAGGCTACCTGGTCAGCAGATGGAAGTGGAGGCTTTGGTCTGTTTGCAGCTCTAGGCGGTACTGATGCAGGTGGCGCAGGCGGAGTTGACTCCATCTATCAGTCATTCAACAAATCACTGTCTCAACTACATAACTGGTTACTCGAATGAATGCTCAGAGGCATGAGGAACAATAATAGTTAATAGTCCACACCAACTTAACTCACATGAAAGGCTCTAAAATAAATAGTAGATTCGGCTTCATCTGGCCATTATATATGTTTACAAATTATATATACTTACTAATAAATAAAACACTGTAAACTTAAACAAAAATCCAGCATTGCTTTTTTCTATTGCTTTTACTCTATTTATAAAGTAACAGTTCACCTGGTTTAACTACAGTAGTTACTGCAAATGATGTAACATACTGACTTTTTGCTATAGTTTCTATGTTTCTGCAGTTTGGTAATGAATGCAAATTATTGCCAAAGAAGTTAGCATAAAATGAAAACATCTGTAGAAAATCGATTAATACATCAATATTTAGAGAAAAACAGCATAAAGTTAAACACTGAGTTTAACTTGGACTGACATAGCTTTTTCGTTCACATACTCAATCAATCAATCAATCAATCAATCAATCAATCAATCAAGACTTTAGTTCAAGTTGACAAACTGCAACGAGACAGAGTAGTATAAATATATAGCTAAAATGGAATTTTAAAAAAAGATATACAGTGTTAAACAACAGTCAAAAATATGCACACTAAGAGAATATGTAAATATAAATGAATGTATCAGCATCAGTGTTTTTTGAATATCATTCTGGTAATAATGTCTCTGTTTGTTATTGATGAGTTTGTGGTTAGCACAAAATTGTGACGCCTTGTACTAAGATTATATTTAAAATCTGAGCGATCAGGAAGTATACTGTGTAAAACATGGTGCTTACAATATATAAAATAAAATTAAAAAGTTTATCATCAGCATCAGTGACTATAAGTCTTCTTGTGGCCTGTGATCAGGAATGCAAAGTCAAGAGAGCAAATGCCGCAACAAATGACCGCTTTCAGTCGGTGACGATCATTAGCTGTCATTTATAATTCACCGGGACAACTGAAGTAACAAGATAGAGTGCGTGTTTGTGAGAAACCTGCTCAGTGATTTCATAGACAGCGTCATCAACTGCTGCAGAGACAGTTTGCTGTGATTGCGGTGGAGGAGGAATTGGTCGATCACGGCGTGTCACCGGCTGCACACGACAAAACAACATGTACATCTACACCTGCTTTCCGATTCTCTAACAGAAAGAATGATCTGACCGTACGCATTTAACCATAAATACCTCTCTTTCACTCCCAGCTTAAACCCTATATTTTCCATAAATCATTCCCATCGTATACTCTTTTCTCTTTCCTCAGGACTAACTCCACAGTTTCCTGACTGCTTCTGGTACTTTTGAGGTGTTTCGTTTTTATTTTTTAGTTTCTTCCCATTATTTTTCTCCAGTTCACAGTACAGTGCGGTAGATTAAGCCAACTGTGTCAGCTGTGAGCACGCTATAAATACTGTATATTGTACTGTATCATATCGTATAATCCATAGGGACAATGGCTCCGTCACCCAGTAAATAGCCAGTAATTCAATCTCTAGTCTAGCAGGATGAAGCAGATAAGGTAGACGTGTAGTTTACCTGGTCAGCAGATGGAAGTGGAGGCATTGGTCTGTTTGCTCTGGATGGTACTGGCGCCGCTGGTACAGGTGGAATGGGCGGGGTCGGCTCCGGCTATAAATCAGTCAACGAAACATAGTTGATTTATTTAAACGAGTGCTTGAGGCGACAAAAATGATTATAATACATACCGGTAAATTACGTTATTTACACTAGCAATGTCGATGTGACAAAACTGTCAAGTTTGACAGTTACCAATTTTGTAGGAAATGGGTAGAAGCCGTTTGATCACATCAGGTAACGAAAAAGGTAAATATTGGCATTTGTATGCTAGGTAAAGGTGGCAGGCAGAAAGGTGTTTTTCACTGTTTTATTGTTCAGACTTTTCACGATTTCTACAGACCGTCACCAACTCAATAATCACACCGACACCTCCTCCTCCGACTAAACTCTATTAGTTACTTCGCGTTGGAGTCAGCAGTATGAACTGGGCTTAATAAGTTCTTAATCTGCATATGGATATTTTGGTTTTCATCTACCACAACAAATATTTTTTTTACTTACAAAGCAAAATAAGCAGCAAACTAACAGCGTACATAGCAGTACTTACCGCAAATGTTTGAGCATGATGTGTGAACTGCTGAATGTTTGCTGTAGTTTTTAGCAGTGTCACATAGCAAAATCAACTGCATAAATACCCTGTCACATCCTTTACCTTCTTGTTTTGGGGTATTATGGTTTTGCTAACAGCAACTGACTTTGCCTTTTTGGTGTCATCATTATTCTTCAAATTTGGATCATGTTATGCTTTTCACCAGTTTGTATAATTCCAACTTATTGAAACAAAGTTGGCATAACAAAGAACTCAAGTGAGATCACTTCAATGTCAACTTCAATAGAGTGATGTCTAGAAATGGATCATTCGCCAAAAAGTTGCCAGTATATTTTTTCACCAAACTTGGTGAAATGTTAACATAACATAACATAACATAACATATTCGTTTGTCAAACTCAACCAAACAAAATTAAACTAGTTTATGACGCTGTTGAAGTCAGTATGAATGTTTATACAACATGCGGATTATGAAATCGGCATCGTTTAGAAATTTAGTTTTGTTAATCACGGTCATGTTGTGGGGACGAGCACGGAGATGATATGGAATGTTAGTCGACACTGTTGATAGATTTTCAGGAAACTTTCCACTATAGGACTCACTAGCACACTTGAAATACTCACTTTAAAATCAGGCACTTTTCTGATAAGCAATAACCAACAGTGGCCAACAATGGTGGCCCGGGGTTTTGCATCAACCTGTGAAATAAAAAGTCGTCTAATTTGTTATGCTGATATGATTTTTTTTCATTACTGCACAAGTTTATAATATGATGTACATGCAGCGTTAAACATGCATTGAGTAACAAGACACTGTGTAGTCAGCCATGATGAGAAACCTGGTCAGTAACTTCGTAGAGGTCGTCATCTACCAGTGGAGAGACAACTGGTTGTGACTGCGGTGGAGAGGGAACCGGTCGATTGTGATGGCGTGTCACTGCAGGCTGCACACCAAATCAGCATCAGTGTGTAGAGGGTGTCCCAAAAGAGTTGGCACAGTTTTTGTACGCCTTAAATTTATCAAATATTAACCAATTTACAAAATTATTCCACTGTCAGAATGAAAAGAAATTTTGTAATAATACTATCACTAAAAATCCAACCACACCTCTTACCTCACTACCTTGTGAAATGTCAAATGTCTTAAAAGCAAACAAAAAACAAGACAACTTCTGTAACAACACATTTTAAGAAATTAACAACAGAAAGCAATGTATTTGTATGCTCAGTTATTGTCTAAAGTAACTGTCACATCCTGCAGTTTTTACATAAAATGTTCAATGTGTCCACATTGCTGCTGGACGACGCACTCAAGCCGGCGACGCCACTGACCAGTGGCAGTGGCGTGATCATTGAAACGCTCTGACAGTTTGCCCCACTCAGAAACATTTACAAGGTAGTGCAGCAACACACTTTAGGTGCGATGAGATCTTTAGTGATGGTTTTGTTGGAAATTTTCTCCTGATTCTTACAGTGAAACAATTTCGAAAATGGATTAATATTTGATAAAGTTAAGGCATACAAAAATTGTGTCAGTTTTTGTGGCCACTTTGTATATCAGTGATGCAGTGAATACCACTTTCAAACATCTCAACATCACAAGCTGTTTCACTGTGTGAGTACATATTCCATTATTTATTCCACTATCAAGTTCATGGCATGTACTGGAGTATGTCCCATAAGACAGCACAGTCAATAGCATATTAAGCACGATTTAATTGACGAACTGCCAGTGGAAAAACGACATCTGAGTAAATTGATCATTATCTGCCGGATTTAATGCCGGATTAAATTAACGGGAGATTAATTTGCTGTGGAAAAACCGGACCTTAACAATACAAGCATAAATTAGGGCATACCTCATTGGTGGCAGGTATATCCGGTGGCAGAGGTGGTTGCCTTGCTTTTTGGCCTCCTCCTGATGCTGATGCTGCACTCGACTACACGGCAGCAAAACTACATGCATGTACGTTCTTTGATTTCAGTTCTTACATGTCCTCCAAATATTTCACAGTCACAATCATATCATCTCTAATCAAATTCCATTCAGACCAGACGCTTTCTTTCTAACTAACAGAAAAGTATGCTCTAGCTGTATACGCGTAATGCAGAAATCTCAAACGTAGCGTAGGATATTTAGAATGTCAGAACCACTCTGCTGCGTTTACTCATGTCTGTGCATAAAATGTGGCATCATTTTAATTTGACAGACATCAACAACAAGATTATTCCCATCTTCACGGTCGTTTTCCCCATAAGTCTTGGTTAGCCAGTTTACCTCTTGTCCTATTCCTCCAATTGTTTTGGAAGAGAATTTTGAGACAAATGGCATGTGTATCACGGGGATGAATGCAAACTGACGCAACCAACAATATCAAAGTACTGAAGGTAATATGAGCCCTGAAGCCAATGGCTCCAACACCTAGTAAATAACCGTAATTCAATCTTCAGTAGGATGAAGAAAATAAGGTAGATGTAAAAAAGGGCACCTGGTCAGCAGGCGGCAGTGGAGGCAGCCCTCTGCCTGCAGCTCTCGGCGGTACTGGTGCAGGTACAGGTGGAACGGGCGGGGTCGGCTCTGGCTGTAAATCAATCAACAAAACATTCTGTCTTATTAAACACAATCTGTTTATCTAAATGAACGTTATAATACACGATAACGGGATAAGTAGTTCAGAAGTCCACATGACGAAACCGCTTGTCCAAATTACGTAGGCAACAGGGTATAAACTGGTCAGTGACGTCAAAACATGCAAACTGTAAGTGTTTATGTGTAAAAGGCAGATGAGACACGCACGAGTGCTTACTTTACTACCGCATTATTGTATTATCAGACTTTTTAAGATTCCTTGGCTGCAGGTGTTGCTGACTCGAGTCAATTCACACCGCCCGATACGACAGTTTTGTCACATTTGCATTGGCTCAAAGTATGTAACCAAAAATAAGGAAATTCTGGTAGTCGTATTCTGCAGCAAAGTTTTTTTTCACTCGCAGAGCAAAAACTATCACCAGTGAGTGTAATAACCCATAACAGTTGTAGAATGTAGCAAAATTCAGTAGTTCATGCATCACAACAATTTTAGTATGATGAACTACTGAATTTTTGCTACGGTTTTTTTGTTTGTCGATAGTTTCTATATTTTTCTGTCCAAGTTACTGAAAACAGAGTCCGCATAAAGTGTAAACAAAAACACCCAAGCAATACATTGATGGGCAAAAATGGGTCACTGTGTATGACATTTACGTGATGTGACGATGATATAATATCATCCTTTTATGATTTTAGTAGTTTTTGATCCATCGCTGTTAATACTGTGAATAAATTGCAGTTTATAATAGTTGCAAGACAGCAGGATCCAAGAGTCGATACAGCTGTTATTAAAGAGCCCCCAAAATGCTAAATGTGTAACCATATTACATATGCAATAACTGACATAAAAGTCTCATAACTGAGTGTTTTACATAAATCTGTAAAACAGCTTTTAAAAACTTCCACTTATTGTGCTCAAATGACTCATTTCACTTATAACTTTACAGGGTGGGCCAAAAAACTGGACTGTTTTTTGAAAGTTGATAACTTTGCAATTGTTAATGGAAAAAAGGCGTGCAATATGTTGAAAGTTTCAGAATTTTGTCTAAAAAAAAGTTTTAAACTTACATGTAAGTGTATTTAAATATTTTTTGCTTAATTTGCATGAAACTTCACTACATGCAAAATTATGCTGAAATTAACAAAATGCATGGATTTTACCCAACTTTTAACTTGAACTCGAACATGCAGGGAAAGTAATAGCAACAATCATCTGCACACAGAATTTGTCCAGACAAAATCAGCATTGTCACCCTTTGCCTGGATAACCATCATCAGTTGGCAGCTGATTGATCACTCAGTTCAATGTTTCCTGGCTTTTATGAGTCCAACACTCGATTATCACGTGTTTCAGTCAGTCAATGTCTGAAATTTTGTCACGATACAGCATCTTTTGCAACATTGTCCACACTGCATAATTCATAGGATACAGATCCAGACTATAGTAGGCCAGTTTTCTGGTTCAATAAACTCTAGCATATGGGAGCGCAGGTAAGCAACAGTGTAGCATGTACGGTGTGCCAGTGCTCCATCCTGCTGAAACAGGAAGTCATCTTTGGAGATACGGCAAATGTGTAATCCTTGTTCCAGCAGCGTACATGATCACAGTTTTGGCAAATTTAGCATAATTTCACGTGTAGTGAAGATTTATGGAAATTAGGCAAAAAATATTTAAGTGCATTAACATGCAAGTTTTGTACCTTTTTAGACAATGTTCTGAAACTTTTGACATAGGCCTATTACACGCCTTTTTCCAATTAACTATTGCGAAGTTATCAACTCTCAAAAACAGTCCGTCTTTTGGCCCACCCTGTATAATATTTATATGAATAAATAAACAGAGAGTAATAAGTAAGAGATTGCAACTATGAGAAACCTGGTCAGTCACTTCATAGAGGTCGTCGTCAGTTGGTGGAGTCGAGACAACTGGTTGTGACTGCGGTGGAGAAGGAACCGGTCGATTGTGATGGCGTTTCACTGCATGCTGCACACGACATTCACATCAGCTTGACTGTGTGTGTATCAGTGACGCAATGACTACGAAGTACTTCCAAACATACAGTTGCCAATGTTCACAGTGACAAAGACTAGAAGAAGGCTTGGACCGTAATGCATATAATATTCGTCACAGTGTATTCGGATATGAATAGATCTAATCCAATAAATAATTTATTAATTAATAATAGATGACTAACTAGAGAAAACGTGACAAAGCCTAGCGTGTAGTCCGCGTAGCACTGTAGTCACCTGGCAAATAGTAGAGACACCAAAACGTATACTGGTTGACACAGTGCCTAACTGTGCTGCCCCCTAGAGAACGTAGGTAAACTAGCCCAAGTGATGATAGACGCCTGCAATACAAAATTGAGCCCCATATACTCCAGAGTTACTGATAGAAGCCTACCCAATTTATACTAGATGTAGACGAATCACCACTGCTAATGTGCCAATCATCATTCCAATTTTCTAGTGCATTTCGGAATGCCAGCGTTAAGTAAGCCAACATAAATCTCTTCCCCAAATCCGGTTTTAGTGCGACATAGTTGGGCTAGCCGATCCCGTACACAGTGCACATGTTCAAAACGTTGTAAGTGTTACTGTGTTGGTTGGTTCATCTCTCGGTGTTTCATAGTCACTGTCATCGTCTTCATCTTTTGACGCGATGACCGGCCGCATTGGACGAGCATCACTGCGAGGTGGAAGTGGCTATTATCATCACACACACAACACAACAGCACACACACTCAGTGTTACTAAAACTCATCTCAGCCTATATTAGTTATTATAGGAACAAAACTGGATTCAGTTTCTCCGTGTTGTAAGTAAAAGTAACCACTCTAAAACAGCAAATATCAAAATTTTATCTGCAAATTCAACTCACAGAAGCGAGCTATCACATTTATCACGCAGCCTGCCATAAATGCAAAAGCTCACAAAATATCGCAAAATAACTTCTCAAAATTATAGTAAATTAATTTTTTGCTTGTTTGTCTTGAAACTGCATATTTACCCCATCATGTTAAATTCTATTGGAAGTATTAACGTAAGAGAAATGACGAAGAATAATGTCCTATGCCTATGTACCAAATATTGTTAAAATATCTCTGTATGTTCCTGAGATAATGGGGTATGTTAATATTTATACCAGCATCTCTTCCAAACCGCCAGAGCAAGTGGGTGGAAATTCTGGACAACCCACAAAGGTTGTTTAATGACATGTATCTGCTGGCCAAATTTATTGGAGATTCGAATTGCTGTTTTAAAATTAGGCCTACAGCAAATTTAAACTGTCACCAGTTTGGCAGGAAAATGCCTATGCAGCCTTCAGGCCCCCCAAAATTTGTGTTTTAGGCGATTTGACCCTAAGAAAAAAAAGAAGAAAAAGAGGACAAAGAAGACGGATAATTTCTAGGCTTTTTAATCCTCTAAACTGGTCGGGATTTGGCACTTTGCAACTTGTGTGTTCATTCTGTCGAGGACAGCATGCTGATACTAATATTTGATCCATTCAAATTTTCTTGTTTCTCAGGAGTTACCAAATTTCAGCGATAGGGCCTAATCGCTAGCCTTATGACTCCTGCTGTGGTGTCATCTCTTAATTCTTGGCTGCTACGATGCTACAGAGCATCATCTAATTCGGCGTAAACATAACATATGATACTAACAGTATTTATTTCCTAGTCGCACAGAAAGTTACGGCTGACAAATGAATAGACAGCTGATAGATAAAGAAATCACGAAGGAGAAGGTGATGTGAGAGTCATTACCGCTGGAGTTGGCGGCAGGTCGTTATGTGCTTGCGTGACTGGTTGAGCAGGCACTGGCGGCGCATCTGTATGCAACACAAACATTATTGGTAAAGGCCGCATTCCACGACACCAATATCGACAC
>Ga0209782_1001648_pt1 | contig 11861 bp, 8 predicted proteins | sample WorMetmaBAHAMAS1_FD_187390 | JGI IMG/M metagenome (GOLD analysis project Ga0209782, IMG submission 187390) | Marine gutless worms symbiont microbial communities from Max Planck institute for Marine Microbiology, Germany - Inanidrilus... | ecosystem: Host-associated > Annelida > Digestive system >... | reverse complement strand
AGACATTTAAAAGCAGACAACTTACAGGATGATGGACATAGTTATCACACTTGTAACACCAGGCAGAGATGTCGGCGTAACTCAGCACCATCGAGTGCCCCGTCTCCGTACCGTGCTGCTTCATGTGACCATTCACATAGCGTGAACAGTGAGTCTATGCGCAACACACATCAATCATCAGCAATTTATCTGTACTGTGGATAATTTTCTCCATGGATTTTTATAGCATATCACGCTGCAATGTCGCATTCATGCTAAAAGCACGATGCGCATCCATCCGCAACATTGGCGGATTGTGATCATATAGTGCAACTAAAAGTGAAAATCAGCAAATGACAGAATAGGTCGGTGTGTCTCGGCTACCTGGATGCCAAAGCCAACCTGGATCGTAGTATCATGTGATCCTACAATCTTCCAAGCTTCCAAGGAAGGCCAGTGGAGTATGGAAAAATGTGAAGTTTTGCACTGCAGTGGCAATAATGGCAGAAACAGTGCAAGCTATGCATTATATCAATACAAAACATTAACTAAAAATGTCATTCAGCGAACCAAATAATACCATCTGTGGGTGCCTTTGGTTACTGGAAATGTCAGAAGTTGCATTGAAAATCCATCAAATTCGGCGCTCAGCATTGAGTCCAACAGCTCACATGTGACACTATCTCAGCAACTGCTGAGCTTCTTGTTAAAATGTGGCACCGCAGTATGTATAAACTGTCACGGCAGGGGTTCAAATGAAAACCATAATAGTCTGTCCAACCACTAAGATGCATGTCCAGAGATAATATCTACCAATTTAGTGAATCAGTAGAAACAAATTTACACTCAGAATTTGAATTTTCTAGGAAGGTAGGAAGGTGGTGAGGTGAATCCCCAACTCTTTGTCCAACTCACTACAAAATGCCCGTGAAGAAAGCCTGTAGCTGATATCCACCAATTCAATCAATCTGTCAATTAGAATAAACTTATGTTTACTCAGCTAGTAGGATTACATCTACAGTAATGTCCTATCAGAAGGACGATGGTTGCACAAGAGTAATCCAACAGGTGTCAGTGATAGGTGTGTGTACACATAAGGCAGTTATATAACAATCACACAGACATAATGGTCCAGCAAACATTTTCCATGTAATCGAGGTTTGCTAGTTGCTCCTGAACTTGTTCACCTCCTCAGGACAGACCAAAAATTTTCAAATCCCACTAAACATCAACCCACCGTGTTTTCTTACGCCATCACCTCTGCCTAACTTCTTGCAGCTTGATCACTCTTCACCATTTGATTCAATCGTTCATTTTCCATTCCACACGTACAAACTATCGCACTCATCACGGCTGTGAGTACCTCGAAGCAGGTGAGACAGATCCAGTTCTCACCGACGGCTTCGCACTCCTGGCACGGCGCACGGGAGAGGAGACCAGACGCGGGAACCGGCTGGATCTCCGTCAGATGAGGACAGAATGGCAGCGGTTCAACGGCAAACAATTCCAACGATTCCTGCAACCAAAAATTAGCTAAAAATTAACGACATCAAAAGAAACATTAGAACGTAAAAATTCCCTCTACTGATCTTAATCCCACATGATCTGGCTAAGCCAGTGTTCAGTCATTTTGCGACAGTTTGTAATTTTGACTCTATACTATTCACCTCTGGTGGCAGTGGATGGATGAATGTGTGATCAGTGTTTAACGGCACTTTCAACATAAACTTGGTCATAGCAAGCCGTATCGGAAAGCAATGTATTCTCTCTAGCAACACTAAATGGTATGTTCACTGTAATGCTGAGTCAAGGTAAAACAAATTCACTCGCTAACTCACTCACTGACAGGAATCAACCACTGACTTACTGTATCATCGGCGAACTGTGCCAGCAAGTTGTATAAACTGTCGTTGCTATGACCACCAACTGCTCCAGCCACGGCATTATCCTCTGCCAGTTCAGCTGCCGCAGCCAAAGCAACAGCATCTGCAACTGCTGTTGATAATGAAATACACGGCTTATTCACATCATCATCAGCCGTATCTGTCTCTACTCTCAATTTGCCGACGGCTGCGGTGACAGAATCAACGTCGGCGGCTATCGGTCTTTCTGAATCCGACAGTAACGCATCATCTCGTTTGGACGCAGGAGAAAACGAGTCTGAAAATACTGCTTCTGGATGTGTGACCATATCTTGCTGTGCCCTGCCGGCTGTGATGGCCGGTGATGCTAAGGAATCATGGCTAACGTCCAGTTTCGAAACATCGGCAGCTTTAGCGGAGAGTGATGTGACGTCATCGCCAAGCCAACGGAGTGTGTCGTTTCGTGATGGCATCTTTACTGTCATTCCACACACACACATGCACAATAATCTCTTCCGACACAACTCATATGTATTACAACTTTTTTAAACTTTGACATCCACCGGGCATCATTATATTTGTCCTACTCTGTTAATTTTTAATTTTTATCCACAACAACGAAAACAGCAACAGAAGTAGCAATATAACTAATTAGTTATACTGTGCAGTAAGTATTAAGTAAGTAAGTGTATTTCTATAGCACAAAAATTCAGGTCATGATGCGCTGTAATTTCTGAACTCTAAATAAATGTGTTTTCAGATGTCGCCTAAATTGTCCATGGCTAGTCATCTGACAGATTAGCAGGCAGACTGTTCCACAGCTGTGGACCTGCAACGGCAATAGTCTGTTGCCAACATTGTATCATGTCACAAGGGGACCAAACTTGGGTCTAAGTGGATAGTGAAGACCGAATTTGACCTCATGCTGGCGATTTGGTCTCAGACTAGACTTAAAACCAAACTTTGGTCTAAGCCTAAAGGCTAAAACCGGACTTAAGTCAACATCTGGGGTAAGACCAGAGCTAAACTGAACTAAACAGTCTTACCTTGGGAATTTCCTACGTTAATCGTGTATCTTTCGGTCTTAAACCCATGGGGTTAGCCATGGACTTAGACCAAACGCAGGTCAATTTAGTCTTAACAAAAGTCTAATGCTTTAGTTGCATTTACAAGTGTGCCATCGCATTTTACCTGTAATTTTACATCAGTGATGACATCTAGGATGACGTCGTATACAGCGGTGTGATTAATAACCGCCGTTGACCAAACAAACAGCATTCCAAGTTAACGTGATGATAGGTTGGATTGGAAATGTCAAGTCTTTGGTCTTAGCCTAAAGTCTAAAATGGACAACAGACTTAACGTGTTCAGCTAAGCCTTTAGTCTTAGCCAAAGTTGACCTCAGACAGTTATCAAACGTTTGCTGACATATAACTACCATGATAAGCCAGCGACTTCCAGTACGTCTTGTGTAGATCTAGGACGACGTTAATTGTCCGCACCGCACTAAATGACACACGTCACATTATTCATCAAACTACAGTACATAATATCACGCATGTGCCAATACATTACTTTAACGTACATACATACATTACTTTGAAACTGTGCAAAATATAATGAGATCTTGCAAGTATCACAAGTTCTCACACAAAAATCATACATTTGAGTCAAGCAGATAACAACATGAATACGATAAATTCAACTCCTATGGACCAATAGAGTAACACACTGTGAATTTAAGAATAACAATCTATTTATCACCAGTACTCATAACATCACTCCACTTACTCTGTTGAAGCCACTGGCAGGAAAAAATCAAGGTCTGCAAAAAATTCTGGTCTAGCAACCAAAAACGATCTATTATTTTTGTTTTTGTCAATCTTTAATTGAGTTTTATATACTATAACTTCTTCAACTATTCTATTCCTGCTATAACTATCATATATATGTGACACTACAAAACCTTTTGTTTGGTGGATTCGGCATTGACAAAGCTGGAACTCTGTCGCCAAGCAGCACCGACAAACATGCCTCTGCCGAGTCAGATATCGAGCTCAAATTGTACCCGCCCTGCAAATGCCAAAACACTTTATAAACACTAGACACCTAGGGGATATTTGATTAAACAAATCCGGATTCAGATACATGTAAACTGAATATGGATACAGTAAAAAGCTGCATTCTATTAATGAATCCCATTCCACTTGCGACATAACGTCAGCGATGAGTGCTAACGATTATAAATGACTTAAGAAATACATCTCTAGCAACAAAAATGCTCCAAACAAACATCATCTTGGCTTTAAATAATTAAAATGTGCAAAATAGAACCGAAAACAACACAAACAAACAACAGTGACGTCATATTACGCTACTGCTGTATTCGATTTGCCATGTGAATCCGAATCTAGATTCGCAATGTATCCAAATCCGGATTTTTAATCGAATATCCCCATAGACACATATATTTGTACAGATAAAAGCAATTAGTAATAAATTAATATATGTAATAGTGCTTTCACACTAGGACACATGTCACTCAACAAATCGCTCCAGATGCAGCTAAAAATGTTGCTCGCCACGTTGTTCAATGGAAGCATTCACACTAGCCACATGTGGAGCGATTTGTTGAGCAAATATGCATAGAAGAATGTGCACAATGTGTCCGAGAATGTGCCCGTACTGCTTCTCAATGGAACTGTTCACACTCAGACACATCATGTCAACGCAAATTGTAAAGTCATTGCACATACTAAATGTAGACCATGCTGGGGACATGCAGACTCGGTGTCCGAGTGCTTTCACACTAGGACACACGTTGCTCGACAAATCACTCGACATGTCCAGCGATTTGTGTCCTAATGTGGCAACACTATAAAACAGCAGTGTTATAAAGTAATTGAAATACAGATAATTGAACCATGTAATTAAAACAGTTAAATACTGTATTCTGCATTTCGTCACATATAGAAATGCAATTTGCATTTTATGTGAAATACTGTATCTCACTGAAAACACGGAACTACATTACAATCCACAAGGACATTTTGTACAAGCTGCAATCCATCATTTTCAACACAATTGATGCCATTAACAACTGGAATGATTTCAGCTGCAACTTAGCACAAGTAGCTGCTTTTGGAAATAGTACCACATATATTAGCTGGCAGTAAAAGACTGCACAGTACCTCCAGTATAAGAATGAGTTTTCCAGCGGCCAAACTGGACAGCATGTGTGTCATTTGGGCATAGCCGACCGGTGAAACCCTGCAACCACCCTACATATACATACATACCTAACTAATGTATTCAACAGATACACAATACAAAAACAAACGAAAGCTCTTGCTAACTATTGTAACAAGTAGCTCTGCTATGGCAGAGGGACCGCGCGACGCGCTTGTCAGTACAGACTAGAGTCCCGGACCTGTCGTGTGGCATTATTTGCATGATCCTACGTTTAGCCGTTTTGATACAATACCGGAGTGTGACAGACACACACACACACAGACAGACGGTCAGACACAAGACGACGGCATATACCACGCTTAGCCCAGTGTCGCACGGTAAAAATCGACAATATTGCATGGTCCACAAAGTATAATTACCAGGCAACGAGCGTCGGTCGATAGCAAATCTGTATACAGACCAAGAAGTGTCGGTTATTGCCACATATTTGAACGATAATGCTCAAACTCCACTTAACTGATTCGTTGTCTATATGTTATACAGCCAACATTGCAACAAATACAGTGACAAATCAAACCGATGGAGTTTAGGCCTAAGCCTTAGCATTGGTGGCACCAAGCGCCGTAGGTGTGATAAGCAGTAGTCCGCCGTGTCGCCATTGTTGATAGCAATATGCCGAAGCCGTGGATAATTTTTTTCTAAGTCCACAGTTTTACATATAAAAATCAGTCACATGAGCAAAACCACGCCCATTTTAGGGGTAATTTGTCATACCTTTGGCAAGACTTGATACAGTCTCCCTTTTGTACTAAGTTTGAGAGCTCTAGCTTCAGCCATTCCTATGTCTAGGTATGTGCTCACATGTAAAGGACAACCTTTAACCAGAGCAATTTCCATCAAACGCTGCTCCTGACATCATCAAAGGCTCACTCACATAGCTCTCTTCCAGTCATTGAATGCAAGACATTTATTGAACAATTAGCCACGGCTTTTCACTGTATAATACATTAACTGACAGGCAGTTTAACTATTTCACACAGAAGTGTTAACGGTATACCAGCGGATCGCCAAGAGCGGCATCAAATCCGGCGGACACCAGTACTAGCTCAGGTCCAAACTGTCAACATGCCAAACAATGCAAGAAATAAAACAACATGTGGAAGATCAATACTTCACAGATAAACACCAAAATCAGTTAAGATATATGCAAGACTACTGAGACTTGAACACTCGCAATGCATTTCCCATTATAATTAAGAAACTTCGCGGAATACGTTATGTAACCAATTAGCATGCTAGCATGACAATTTGTTGGCACTTTCACCAAAAATCAACTGAGTTATAAGTAAAACAACGCGACTCAAAAATGTTGTCATTCAATTTAATTTTAGTTTGCACATCACACGAAACAGAAACGGCAAAAAGAGAAAACAATCTTGGAGTGTTGATCGGCTACCTGTTAACACACTTCAGTGCAGAATCTAATGCATTCCAGATCAATTATCATCACATTTATTCATCAAAACAGATTACAATACAGTGAAAACAGCAAACAGCAGAACTGTATTGACTGGACAGAAAAGATCAAAAAACACTTACAACTTCCCTAAAAGACAGATACATGAAGAGACACACTGCACTAAAACATAACATTAAAAAACAACATATGCAATAAATTTAAACGCAATATAAAATCAATCTCACTGCTGGCTGACACCACTTCTTCCGGTAATTCATTCCATAGTTGGACGATGCAAACATATGACGAACAATAACTCTGAAATCCGGATAGTATACTTTCATACAATGTTTTACTAGATCATCTTCAGAAGTCTTACCACCGCCACGAGAACGAACCCTACAGCTGCTTCACTGGACATTTTCCCGATGAACCTGGGACAGCAAACCCCGTTGGTTTCTTCGTCCGCTAGTTCTTAACTTTGGGGACAAGTTGTGCAGGATTTTACGGGACAGAGACCTTTCCCATTATCCAGTAAACAGTTTCAAACACTGACTGAATGGCCACAAAAACCTACCACCATTTCAACAGAAACTTACATGCAACGTTTTGAGTAAATATGCCTACAAAAAAACAGGCCGATGAAAAGACGGCATATTTGGCAAGAGACAATTACTAGTAGAAAACACAACCACACTCACTTCATAGGCTACAGGCATCACAATCTGCTGGAAGGCGGCTACATATTCCGCATCACCCATTCTACCCTGGCAACACATGTCAACACATTGTAAAGCTACAACCTTACACTATGACAGAAATGTAACATTATCATTAATATTTTTATCCAACAATAAATACTACCTCAGTTTAGTGGCTATTTTCCATGTAAACGTGGGTCAACTACCTCCCTTATGGCTTTTTCGTTCACACATTCCAAAACAGGACCCTTGCGGATTAGTGGCATAGGTCTAATGGGCCACATGTCTTTCCTGTCGCCTACTGACAGTATCGAAATACTGAAGGAAATTCCAGAAAACAATGAAACAGGTCTAAATGAAGCCTAGGCTGTTAACTATGCACTACTAACAGCATTAGATGCATCTAGTGTCCAAGCCGTCTGTAGTACGTGGATTGCAGACAGCTCATTGCAATTACAGTAACCAATATAATTAAACAGGATGCCTAGATTAAGCATAGCGACTGGTTTTCATAGGCAAAATAAATGAAAAATTTACTCTATGTAACCAGTAAAATTAAAGTAATTAAGTAATAAGCATTTAAATAATGTTGTGCTAATTATAGCACTATACATGATGACATTTTGAATATACATTTATATCTGCAATTCTTTGTGCACTGCAAAAATATAAATCAAACTCATCATACAACAATAGCACAAACTGATAATTGCGTTCATATTACTCAACCAATACACTAAAAACTATACCTATGACCATTTATTGGTCACGTGTTCATCACTGTCACATGACCATATGCCTGATGACGTTCGCCATTGGCTAACGAAACATCGCATTTAGGTATAGTTTTCTGTGTATTGGTCTGAGTAATATAAACATAATTATAATATCTAACCCTACCTGATAAACATTTACAAACAATATCACAAACTGTTATATATCATGGCTTAACAGAATGACATTAAATGAAGCAAATGAACCTTAGTCCACGGAATATTGATATTAAAGCCAGCTCCTTGCCCTATGCCCACTTTGTCGTAATAGCTCCAGTCTCCCACTGGAAATATATCACCTCGATGGATTGATATGTACAGAATGCTGCCAATCACACCACAGCAGTTAGTCGTAACTTCTACAACTAACAAGTGCCTGTCTAACAAAAAAAATGTACAAAAATACAAAGTAAATGTTTCAAATAATTGCAAAAAAAAGTATAAAAATGGATAGTCAAACAAAGGCAAACATAACTCAGACTTTTGTTACATCTGAATTATTTTTCAAAGCGACTACAAGTGGGGCATGTTCGGCAAAAAGGAAAACTTTGCGATAGTTCGAGTAACTGAAACGAATAAAAATAAAACGGAAAAAACTGCACAATAATACTGACAACAAAACAGCAATATAAACAAACACATGAATAACAAAAGAAAACTGTGCAGACGTACTGACATGCAGACCCATGCCAACAGCCATCCTAACCCTAACCCTTTATCTTTTGACCTCAGGGTCAATACATTGAGCTGCAATGTCTATCGACTTTGTGGTTGATAGCACAAGCTGTTTTCCTTTATGATAGTGGACATACACACACTCAAACAGACAGACAGTCATGAAACTGGTCATCACATCCACGCCTCATCCATAAGAAAGCAATTCGATTTTACGACAGATTAATTTAGCTTACAGAAAGTCTCACGAACGTTCATGTCTAAAGATCAAAATGTAAATACAACGAAATTTAAGTCAACAACGCAGATATACAACTTACGACGGATCACTGTAGAAGCAGTTCTGTACTCCGTTGCCATGGTGAACATCCCAGTCCAGTATCAGAATCCTGACATAACAACAGACAGCTCGGATATGAGCAAATATAGAGTGCTGTCGTCAAAGCCACTGACCTGTTTCTACCAGCTGTTTCCAAACAAAAACTGGGGATAGTGCCACTGTTCAAGTTCTTTTCACCAGCTGGATATCATTCCTGTCCTGTCAAAGCACTGTCGGAAACGTCGGCTGAACATTTTTGTACAAACTTGAATCATAATAATATTCTCAGGCTTTTCTCACTAAAAAGTAGCTTATCTGGGCAACACGCATTGGTTACAAATTTGCACAGAACTTGTCGCGTGCTTTTCAGCCGTATGCAAATGCCGACATCTGTTCGCAGTTCACTAAGAACTCACTGCTAAGTTGGCTAAAATCTGCTTGAATGTATGGCATACCTGCCAAGCTCAAGGTCAAAAGAAGTTCAGTACATTCTTTCTTTAGAATTTTGTGTCCTTCTCTAAAATGATAATTCTAACTTATGACTGGGGAATCAGGCACAAAAACTTCAGCTATGTAACAACAAACTCAAACAACGGCAAAACTTCTTCACTTAAGTGCGATCATCTCCGCTCGAATGCATTTAAGCATTGTCCGATTTGTGGTAAATCTACTAAATTCTGGACAACAAGCTCAATAACTTTCAGGTAATACAAAAAAAACTTAATACAAAAAGCGAACAACTACACTCTACTCACCTGTTAACTTGGTACTTTGTCTGTGCGTATTTTGCCAGAATGCAGACATTGTTGAATATGCAGAAACCCATTGGGAAATTCTGCTCAGCATGGTGACCTGGTGGCCTAAAATAGCACATTTATAACCCTTTCATAATAGACAGCAATGGAACCATTTCATTACATGTCATCGACTGCTCAATTACAGCAAATAATCCGCGTCCAAGATCGACGTTTTGAACTTTACTTGTGTGTATGCCAAGAAAGACACATTGGTGCTATTACGCACATAAAATCAAAGATGCAGTCTGCGTCCTCATGCGTATCAGCTGTATTCACTAATGTTATCGTCAGCACACCTCTGCTGTACTGTGTTATGCGGCTATATATAGTTACACAAATATGACTAATACTAACAACAGCAACAAGAAATCGATCAATGCTGCAGACATTAACCGACTTTGCTTGCTAATTTTCTTGCCAGATAGTCATGAGTTCACTAATATATTCGATAAATTACCGGCACAACTGGGCATTTATTAACATTTCAGTCACAAATAATTTTCAAATGGCAAGTCGACTGACACATCGACCAATCCCGCTTCATTCAGCAACGGTTAGATGACACTGCATCGTGATCTGTTACATCGGTCAGCATAACAGCAGTTCTGTGAAGATTACTATCAACAGCAGATATCACAAGATCACAGAGGTCTAAACTAAACTAAAGACTACAGCAAATGGACATCGGCTAATCACTGTCACTTACCTGATCACAGCAAATCCATTTTGGCTCTACAAAACACATGCATATGAAAAGTACGTTAAAGATCTGTTTTCGGTCACCTACCAGGACCTAACAGGGCGTGGCTGTTAGTTGTTTACATTTTCATGCCACGCCACCTACTATCCTAATAATAATAATTTATGTGACCTAATACAGCAGACACCTACCGGAACCTACCGAAGTCTGCCGGCAGTAGCTTTAGATATACCAGTCACGTGACTCTACCATGTTTATATACTTACCAGACACACCCTATTAGGTGTCCAAAAATGCAATGTAAGAGTGTTGGTAAATGATGTACAATAATATTTGTAACAAAGCAATCACACACATGCATCAGACACTGCCCCTGGTAAAGCCCATTGTCAACATGAGTTCGTCAGTTGGTGTTTAACGTCCCTTTTCAGCACACATATATGGCTATATCAGGGACAAAAGGTCAGGGTCAGGGGTGGAGAGCTATCCTACCCAGTATAGGAAGGCCAGCGATATATTAACCTCAACCCTGGCCGCCTTTTTATTCAGCCCTCTTATCAACATGAGCTTGAGTCTATGCCATGGTGTTAAATCCATGCTTCTATGGCGAGTCACTTAATTTAACAAACTATTTGCACTGCCTGCACCACACGGTGCATTTTTCTTATCCAACAACTGGAAGTACATTATGTACTGGGAATGCCACTAGAGGAGGGTCGATCCATGGCTACAGGCGACATGCCTAGTTAATTTGGTGAAGTTTGGACGTGTGGTTCCTGAGATATGCTTGCAGACACACACACAGACACATACACTGACACGCTCATCACAATATCCGCTCCCATACCAGGCATGGAGTAACAAATGCCATTCAAATTCCATTTTAACAACTATATTTCAAGTGGTCCCCGGTGTTATTCGACCGCTCTTTTGGCATTCTTCCTTCACCTCATCTAACATAGAAACCACAGAGTTTGCCAACACAGTGGTACTGTATTTTAAATCTATGTTCATACAACAGCTGAAATAAAAACACCAAAAACCTCAGCCAGTAAGACAACAGGAGAAATGTTAGTTATTGTCACGGTACATAGGTATAGGAAAGGCATCTCACAGGACAAAAAGTCCACTCCAGAATTCATCACAAAACCAACTTAAACGATGGACATTTGGCAACATCCACTCAACAGTTTCAAAGAACTCCATGCAATATCTTGAGTTTAGTCTGCGTAATAAATCAGCATAAATGTGACTGTAGCAAATTAATTACTGATTTCACTACAGCTGCAGCTATAGTTGTAAGTGTCGTTTTGTAAGTTTAACGACATATTAATATAGGAAAATACGAAACAAGGCAGAAAACAAACAAAGGGTCGTTTTCTACCTTGCCTGAGAGAACATCAT
>Ga0209782_1001647_pt1 | contig 11866 bp, 9 predicted proteins | sample WorMetmaBAHAMAS1_FD_187390 | JGI IMG/M metagenome (GOLD analysis project Ga0209782, IMG submission 187390) | Marine gutless worms symbiont microbial communities from Max Planck institute for Marine Microbiology, Germany - Inanidrilus... | ecosystem: Host-associated > Annelida > Digestive system >... | reverse complement strand
ATCTTTGGCATCAGAAAACTAGAGTCATGGGGCTATCGTGCGGCGTTGTTTGCGTGATCCTACGTTTAGCCGTTTTGATACAATACCGGAGTGTGACAGACACACACACACACACAGACACACAGACGCACGACGACAGCATATACCGCGCTTAGCATAGCTGTCGCGCGGTAAAAAATTGATGGCGAAGAACATATACTACCACATAATTCACTCTTCTAAGCCGAATTTCCCTGCTGGTCGATATGAAGGGGTGGGCATTTTCCAGCGACTTGTTGGCAATGCGTACGATTTTAAACGTGTATAGGACCTATAGATTTGTCAGTTTAGCGTTTGGCGTCCATGACGTTTCGCCGACAATGCCCGGGTCGAACATTACTGTGTGCGTTGATTTTCACTTTCAGCAGCCGTAGCCCGTATAGACGTAGGCCCACAGTACGTCGGGCTCTTAGGTTATGGTTACGTGCAGTCAGGTCGAGGGCTTATCCGCCGAATGATCGAATGCCGCAGCACAAGTGCACAACCCGCCGCTTGCATCTGCTCATTAGGCTAGGCCGAAATGCCGCCGTTGACAAAATAATGCTCGTTTGGTTTATTGCCGCCCGTCTGCTATACGCGTCTAGCGCAAAGCGGTAAATTCAGCAGCGGTCTCGTGTCTATCCGTCCGTCTGTCTGTCCCATCTATTGCGTCAGTAGTCGAACAGACTCGCCAGTGCCAGCTCCGACGCGCGGCTAGCGGGTACCTTTCGGCCTGCGATACGAAGGCGGACACAGACTTGTTTTGCAAGTGCGTGGGCGATGTACGGGGAACACCAGCCCTCACTTGTCTCCAGAGCCACCCGCCAGATTCCTACAAAACCGATGAGAAATGGGCACCCACTCCCTGAATACACTCAGTCGTCAACTATAGTGTCTGCCAAAATGTACCAATATCTAGATTTAAAACGCCATATTTCACAAATTTTCTAGTGGTTGAGGGGTGCGGCATTGCCCCCATACTGGGGAGGGGCTGAGGCGCCCCTCTCCAGGCCTAGCTCTCCCTATATAATCCACACTATAGGCCTAAAACCCCTGCAGCCTTGCCTCTGCATGGGTGCATTAACCTGAAATGTGTAGGAGGTGACTGGTGAAGTTCTTTAGCTCTTTAGTTTAATATTTGTGCACGTACACATGTAGGGGCCTAACAGGCCTACTGATAGGCATAGGTCTGTGACGAAATCAATAGCAACAGAGACTGCTACTACGTCTTGTGGTCTAATGCAGCGACGGTGTCGGGTCAAACGGCCCTCTCCGGGACAAAAGCCCCCCCCCCACATCAAACCGAACGCTAGGCTATATGAAGGAAATTGACGGTATAAATAGGCTAATTATCAACAGTCTATAGGCATCAATCACAAAATGCACACGGGCTACGTTGTTTAATGAACAGATAAAAGCTTACAGAAACGAGAGTGGAGTCGAGGCAGCTGTGCGTCTCGCTAGTTCGATATTGCTACAAAAATGCAGATAATATGGAACCATCTGATCCTAAGTATAAGTCGCTATTACCATTTATACCTATAGGCCTACCGCACTTTAGCGGCCGCGCAAGGCAGTCGGTCGGCTGTGTGTGTGTGTCTGTGACTCTGTCCGGAAGAAATGACCTCTGATCTAAATATTTGGTGTGATTGTTCACTAATTTGAACAAATATGAGCGAAGTTCACACGTCAAGATAAATACGTCAAATTTCAAGGTCACAGAAAGAAACAGCTAGTGGCACCGGCTAACGCAGTCCAGAACGTGGTACACCGGTGGCGACCCCTTGCGAATGAGAATAAAATAAGACTGAGCCGACACCGGTTAGTAACTTATAATAGTCCGCGCGTGAGCGGCTGCATGAGGTCAGCGCGACTTCGAGTGTGACAACCGATATAGCAAGCCTATATATTCACCGTCTTCTGCCAGACGGCCGGCGCGCGACGCCATGGCAACTACTAATCACTGCAGTTCTGTCTCCACTACAATTACTATAGGGCCCCGGCCTACAACATCAGAATCTTGTCGTCGTCTGTGACGATCATTAGTGCAGCCATAATCATAATCGCTGTATTATCGTCTTCGATTTCCGTCAGCTGGCTGCATGGCCAACCACGATCATCACAAACGCTGGTCATTACGACCAAACTGACCACCACTCAGACTGGTCGGTGACCCGGTGGACTGTGCCATTAAAAACGGACTCATACTGAAATCGGTCATCCGACTGATGAACGTTCATTTCTGTTTCTATACGTAATATGCATTCTGTCCAGTGCTGCAACTTTCTAGTTCAGTAAACAACAGCTAGGACACTGACCTATAGCCATAGCCGTCCTCACTGTAGTTGTAAAAGGCATCTTATTAACGGACTACGACCTTTTCCAGACGAACTGTACCATTTTTTTTATCTTTAGAATTGTGCGTATGACACGTTACGTTTAAGTCATCCACCCAGCAAGTACCTGCCATTACTTTCCGCCAGGCATGTGGTTACTGACGTTCTACCACTGTGCCATGCAACCAACCGACAAAAACCGGTGCATTATTTGGTGGCAAGAAAAAGCGTGACACAGTTCTTAAGGTGTCATTAATAATTCATTGGCAAGCAAACACACTCTGTTCTTCACACGTCCACTGCATAGAAAATTTGTTAATCTCTTAGGAACTTGTATTTTGTATAAGTGAATCTCGTTATGAATCCATAGTAAAACCAGTTTCATATTCAGTGAAAAAGTCAAAATTCAATTTACGAATCTGAAACCCCTTTTGGCGAAAGCCCTAGGACATTACATCAATGTTGTTTGTTTACTCTTGTTTATTGCTGAAAGGCCATTCGATTTGCCACGTGAATTCTGAACCTGGTTTCACCGTGAATCCATAACCAGTTTCAATAATCGAATACCCCTTAGTACATGCTTTTAGCTGCTTTGAAGGTTTGCCCCATTTACATCATTGCACATATGAAGATTTGTTACAGCAAGTTCTCACATTCTGACACATGTATCACCTTTGTACTCAGCAACTGTAGTTTCCTATAGCTGAGATTTCAAGGCAGGAAGATATCTGATGTCTGGTCAGAAACATGCGCAAACCAACTTCATCAGTTCAAAGTGACATCATTCTACTCTGCAACCCTTATTTTCCAAAAAACATGCAGCAATATCTGCTAACAAATCGGAGATGTAACTTAGTTAAGGATACATTGCCAAGGTTTTCGAAGCCAAGGGCACAAAACATCTGATCATCGAGGCAGTGTGCCTATAATGATTATAGTCGCATGTTATCTTCCGATTGAGCTGAAAATCTTTCTGAATGTACGACACCCAATCAGAATTTCAGCAGTCCTTTTTAGAAAATCTATTCTGGACAAGAAATGTTGTCTAGAATAACCAGCACCGAAAGAATGCAGCAACTGACAACAAGTACTTACACGTATAGTCATAGTAATGACAGCACACATTGGCACTGATCACAATCATTCAACTTAATGCGCCAGGTGGCGTCCATATGCTAGATGCGGTTTGGGGTGTGGACTTGTGTGAGTTCAAGGAACTATGTATAAATATAAACAGCTAAAAAAACTGCTGAAAAAATTTCAGATATCTCCACTAATATTTCCAATATGGCGGCTGGAAAATGGACACCTGGTGAATACATTTGTACCCCAAACAGCATCTCAATCAATTTAACTGATCAGGGGCGTCGATCCCTGTGGGACATGTCCCCCGTCCCCCCAATATTTAAGAAAGGGGGACGTTTATGGTAATGTCCCCCAACATACGTTGTTTGTTGTATTTTAATGCAAATATTATGTGTAGTTTCACAAAAAAAACTTCAGCTTCTGGGGGACTTTGTCCCCCAGACTTCCTACCGGGGGTCCGCCCCTGGACCCCAATGCCCAAAAATCCTGCGAGATCGACGCCCTTGCAACTGACTGTGCAGTTCTCATTATCATGACCAACACACAGACAGACAGACAGACAGACCATACATACTACATGCGTCATTCACAGCAATAGGCCACATCGAGCATTACATGCAGTGCTGGTGATGCGGGTTAAAAACACCACCGCATTTAGTTTCTTAAATTGCAAAAACAAACGGTTTTTTCTATTTTACGCTCTTAATTACTTGGACAAGTGGACATGTCAAATCCCAATTTTCCACAACAGGAGACTGATACTCAGTTTGTAAATAACGGTTACATGTATAATGATGCATCACGGAAATGAATTAAAACACAAAATTTTCTAACAAACCAACAGCATTTTTGCTGTCAACAAGTTACAGTATTCCTATGAGCACGAGGAATTCAACACATCTGCTGAACGTGCTACGTATTAACTTTTCAAATGTCACATCTCGTTAGACATCATCATCCTCAATTTCAATATCGTCGTCAGCGTCCTTTGCCTCAGCAGTCTTTGGCTTGTGATTCTCTCCGTCACCTTCGCCATCCTCTTCCGGACCGCTCGACTCGCTCGCCTCGTCTCCGCTGATCTCGCGGTTTTGCTCCTCCAGTCGTTCCAGATGCCGTGCCAGCTCCATCTCCTCCGAGTCCGACACCACCTTCGGCTGCACAACGGCAACGTAGTTCAGCAGACGGTTTTAACGCCTATGACTCGACCGATCTGAGAACAGCTTTTGTATCAAGCTCAACGCACAAATAGGTCACCCTGGCTGATCACTTAGCACCCTAGTAAATGTGCATGGAGGTCACTCGTGGAAACGGCAACGTCCATTCAAGGACAAGCCATGCGATGATGATGATGCACAAAAAATACCATTAAAAACCATGCAGGAATAAACTGAAGTAGATGAAAACACAAACAAATCATTAAAAAGCTAAAAGCAAGTATCATTGTCTTTCATACGATGTCCAACATCGAAACAGCTCGGTAAGTCTACAATCTTACAACCCTCAGGCTAGCAGGAGGCCTGTGACAGTCCATACTGACCAATTCAATAAAAATAGATCCAATTTGCAAGTATAAAGCATTTCCTATTTTGCAAGAAAGTGCATTGGTCTTGGACAGAAGGGCCAAAATATCCAATGGCCACGTTGGTTCTAATCGCACAAACATTAGTAAAAAAGGACTGTTGCTTTATGCTATGGAATGTGGCCACTGCAAACACAAAGCAGAACTACTTGCAATAATATTTGATTTTCTAAATACGTTACACACTCTATAGAGATCTTGGAAACTGCGGAAATGGGCAAACCCGGACTGAGGTACAAATTGCATTATTTCTAGCATTTCGTCAGGCCAATGCCTTTTATAAATACAATAATTGTGTACGTCGTGTTGTAATAACGATTTACGTATTACAGCACGACTTACACAATTATTTTGTTCATTAACACCATTTGCCCGACAAAGTAACATACTGGTAGTTTGTAGAAAAAGTGATAATGACATGTACCACAATCACCAGGAATGGTGTCACAGAATATGTAATGTATTGTGAAAACGGTCTAATTGAGCAGATTCTTTACAGACCTGATGTCTTTCCCATCGCCCAACCATCAAGTCAATAATGAACCATAAACTATCATAATTTCACTAACAGTCATGCCAAGTGCCAAAAGATCGCCATACACACAAACGTAATTCCACCGGCATTCCAACATACCGCCATCTTTATGGTGAAGACTCCGCCGTTGGCTTCGATGACCTTCTTAATCTGCTCCAGCACTTCGGTGAGTTTAGTCAGACCGTCGGTTCGTTCCAACGTGTTGGTCGTGATCACGTACAGCGGAGGAGCGATTAGATTTATCTACAACGGAAAAATCAGTGACATTTTATTGGTTGTGTTTCATCATGTTTATGTGAACGCTAGACGAGAAACCGGTTCATAGCTTACTCAATTCCCTGTAATTTGTGCAAAACAGAATTTAGAGGTCGCTGTTGTATGGACCTTTCAGGTGTGCTGTAACACGGTCACTGATATGGTAAAAGGTAAAGTTTTCCCATACTCGTTACCGAGCATTGGGCCCAGAGCTAATCCAGGTGTACAGGCAGTCAGCCCGCAGGTGACTAAAGCTGCAGGTGACGGTAGGCTGCCATTACTTTCCGGCAGGCCTGCGGTTACCTCCATAGCTTTCACCAGATGGCACCACATGGTAGCACACATCCGATTCCTGCTTACTACTCATTTATCGACCACGAAAGGACGAAAGGCTGAGTTGGCCTGGTTGGCTGACCTGTAGCGGATAGATTACCCAATAGTGATCACCCATCAGCTACAGGTCGAGCACAGGACTGGGAAAGTTCGCCGGACAGAGACCAACATTCTACCACTGTGCTACGCAACCAACCAGTTGATATGAACTGTCAAAAAAATGCTCCTGAGCCACTGCTGAATGTATCAGTGTCAGTGAGGTGACAGTTTAGATGGCAGACTGCTGAATGGACCAGAGATGGTAAAACCATGCTCACTATCTGTCACAGTAGTTTGTGGTTCCAAACTTCTTCGCTAAAATGTTTTAAATTTTTGCTACTAGATAGACCACAAGCCAAGTTTTTTTTTCTTGGCAACCGGCTGGCTTGACAAGATTTACGATTGCTTTTTGGCTAAGCCGAAAAAGCATGCAATGACAAATTTACGGCTAAAAATTGCACACGAGTTGCAACATTAAGACTTACTAAATATAGCAAAGTGCGCTATGTAAAATGAAATACACAAAATTTAGTGTAATTATGCATTTCAATTTTTCTGTGTCTTGCCAAAGATAATAGCTGCTGCAATAGCAGTCTCTGTTGTTCTCTGTCCAAATATAACTCTTACACTAAGCATCATCATGCCCAAGCCGTAATTTTTTTGGCGGCTCACAAAATTTACAGTTGTGGTGGTTCAGCGGCTAAGCCGAAAAAATATGGCTGCTTAATGGCTTGGTAAAAAAATGACTCGGCAGCTAATGGCGGCAGCTTGGGTATAGTACTACAGATAAACGGTAAATTGAGATCACTGATTACAAATGACGACAAATCGTATTATATTATATACTCGTGAGGTATTTCTACTGCAGCGTGTATACCATATCACAGACTGAACACCTTGATCGGCATATCTTCAGTTGACATGTTGAGTCCACACTTCAATGCTTCCTTGACAGCATCGACTCCCTCGTATCCATAGCACGCCACCTCAATATCTATAACAGCAGCCCATGTGACAGCATATCTGCCAGCAGACTGGCACATTTAGGTCCGGTTTTTCCACAGCAAATTAATCTCCCGTTAATTTAATCCGGCAGATAATGATCAATTTACTCAGATGTCGTTTTTCCACCGGCAGTTCGTCAATTACATCGTCTGTTTAGGCACAGACTGCCGGATTTAATGCCGGATTAAATTAACGGGAGATTAATTTGCTGTGGAAAAACTGGACCTTAGCCTACTTTCATTGACTACTAGGGTTCAGTTAGCTACACCGACTATGACAGCATCACCACATTTGATTCCGATACTTTGCACCTCTTTCGGGGGCATGTTAACACATGCACTTTTAATAGCAATTTTCTCAGCAATAAAATAACAAAACTTGATTGGAATCACTTGCACGTAGCAAAAGTCACATAACTAACCCGATCGAATTTTGACCGCCTGCGGAGTCAGCCGTCGTCTGATGTTCTCCAAGAGTTTGTCCTTCGTTACTTCATCAATTTCGCATTCATTCAGAATTTCAGGATTCCTTCAACAAACATCAGGAGTACTGCTGCACTTAACCAATTATCACAATTCATACATATTATATAAAGTAGGATGTGAATGATGCTCATAATGGGTATCTGGCCACGAGTAATATGCTGATTAACATACAGAACTAGATGATTCTTATGTCAGTACAGTAGTTATAACTAATTTTACACACAGTTTAGTCAAAAGGCCCGTTTTTCGTAGCCTACCAGAACCTACCAGGTAGGTGTTTGGTATGTAAACGTGGTAGTCACGTGATTAATATACCGAAAGCTGACTGGTCTAGCGTGAAAAATAAACAACTAACAGCCACGCCCTGTTAGATTCTGGTAGGCTACGAAAAATGGGCCTAAAGAGTCATGTCTACACGGGTAGGTAAAGATGTCGGCTTCTACTGACAGTGCCTTAAACATTATTCTACAAACTGTGCTATCTTTGAAATTATGTATCAAGTTCAACATGTACCGAAACATCACTAAAATACTAACGTGACTGCATGCTTGAAAGCATCATAGGATGCTCCGGGCTTTCCATATTTACGATCGAACATCCACGCCGTCTTCATGTAAAGCTCTTCCAGTTCGCTGTCACTTTCATACTTCAGCAACGCAGCCACGTGCCGCAGAATGCTGTTCACCTTCGTGCACAGCCACACCACGACGACCATCAATCACATTTCTTTCTCAGATAAAAATCGCAAAAGATAAATAACGTTTTCCATTTGCAACTTTGATGTTGTTGGCTGGGTAACAGAAACGGTATAATACCGTTAAGATAATGATGTGCCACAAATTCCAAAAGTTTGTTTCTGGGAAACGTGACTCAACTGGAAGTAACTCGGGAAAACTAAGTCACTTTGCAACAAAATATGAAAGTAGCAGTTATGCCACGAGATAAACATGCAAAACCTGCATTGCAGACAAACAATTGACAATATTATAAGACACCCATTAACAGGACAACCTGGATAAGCTGGCACCAGAAGGGTATAGTAAAGCAGTCTAGATATTATTGAAAAGCGAGACTATTTTCCACATGTAAAGGCAAGTAGGTAATAAAAATTACATGTATACCAAAGTCAGAACTCACAGCTTTCGCTTTTGCATACTTTTCTTCACATTTTACAACTTCTTCAGCAGACACTCTTCGTTTGGACAAGTCAATATAACCTAATGAGCAATGATAAAACGATATAAATCAACAACTGTGAAAGGCATGATAAAGAAGCAAAGTACTAAAATTCATACGAGAACTAAACAGATAAAACGAACTATGGTACCCATTAACTGCTATTGGCCTGTTTATAAAATCAATGATTTGTTGCATTTTGTGTCTATGATTCACAAAAAGTTGTAAATTGGACAAATGAAATAACCAATATCAATATACTGGACACATTCAACTTGTGCATGTGGTTGGAAATGACATAAAATACAGCCAGAAGTTAGAAGTGTGGCTGATGCTACCCCAATATACCAAATGAAATCAAGGCATGTTAGTCAACAGATAATAGGACAGCATCATTTTTATTACAATAATTGCCTCTTTAATAAAAATACCAGTATCATTTTGAGCAAAACTTATAACATCAGTGACCAGTAGAAACCAGAAGCACAGCGAAAAAAGCACTGCGATTCTTCAATGCAATTCTTACACAGCAGGATCTGCAACTGCCAATAATCCAATAATATACCAATTTCCACAAGAAACCACTTCTCCGTTTGTACATTCTGTTGAGAAACATGGCACTGAGAAACTGTTCAGAACTTTGTAATAATGCCCCAAATGACATTTCTGTTAAATGCTAAGGTCCAGTTTTTCCACAGCAAAGTAATCTCCCGTTAATTTAATCCGGCATTAAATCCGGCAGATAATGATCAATTTACTCAGATGTCGTTTTTCCACCGGCAGTTCGTCAATTAAATGACCTAAGAGATATCTTTAGCAGTCACACTGTTTACACACATGCAATGCTGACCTTTGTCTTTATCGACCCTGATCACGACTACACACTCGTCTCGGCCGATACGAATCAGCTTGTTGATGGAACGGATACGACGTCGAGAGAGCTCACTCAGCAGTATCATGCCTTCAATGTTATTGTACTCCAACAAGTGGACGTATGCACCCATTTCAGCAATCGATCGAACATTTACCATGACTACGTCCTCCACCTCTGGGAACTTGTGCTCATAGAACCGACATAAAAGAGGCATTGTTACCTGCAAACAAAAAAAGATTTTTGTAATTCACCCATATCAAACAATGTCAAGAAATTGGCTTACGTACGATGTGCAATGCGTAACTCTAAATGTGCTGCAGATATCTTCAACCGGTTTTTCTCCTCTGCTCCAAGAGATCACATCTGAACTATTATGCTACTCTCCAGATGAAGAGGAAAGATAACCAGAAGTGTTCCGTGCTGTACTATATTCATTTAGGTATTGATCAAACTCAGCATGTACAGCAACCATCCATGTTAATAACAATGAGCCAATGTCAAAGGAGACATGCTGCAAACACTTAATTACTGGTACTGTTGGTCCTTTGTACCAGTGCCGATCTAGAAAAATAGACTGGTACCGATTCAATCTACAGTGGACCAGATGTGGTTCAGAATCAGTACCAAGATCTGTTCTAACTCTAGTTTTCGTTGCTGTCCACGACACTCGCAATATCTTCCTCAGTCCTTTCATCTCAAAGGCATCAAGACGTCTTTCTTCATTCTTTCTAAGTGTCTAGCTTTCATAGCCATACGTTGCTACAGGCCATACTAGCGCTTTCATTAGTCGTATTTTTTATTTTTTGTTGAAATTGATATGCTGTGACTTTTCCATATTTTCTGCAGTGATGCCCTGATCACCTGCCCTGATTAACCTGGTACGGAATTCGTTAGTACACTCGCCGTCTTCTGTAATCAAGGACTCAAGGTATGGGAATGTATTTACCTGTTCCAGTTGTCCATTCTAAATGAGTATGCAACACGCTAAGCAGTCACTCGCCATTACTTTGGTCTTGTCAACATTGGTGAGTAGGCTGTATTTGTGGGTGACTTGGTCTAAGCGATCCACCAACTTCTGTAGCTCTGCCTATGAAGTGGCCAACAGGATGATGTCATCAGTATAGTGAATGTTTGTTATCATTCGGTCTTTACTCAGATCCTTTCCAGTACGATCCAAGAAGGATCTTGCTTGCATGCGAAACAAGAGCAATTGTTCTGTAATTTGCACACTGTTTAAGATCACCTTTCTTTGGAATAGGAATTAACGTGGAGAATGTCCATTCCTCTGGCCACTCACCAGTTTCCCAGATCACCACAAATATTCTATGTATTCTTCTAGTACTGTCTCTCCTCGTGCTTTGAACAGTTCTGCTAGCACCTCATCTGTACCTGTGGCTTTGCAACTTGCTGTCTGCTGAATGGCATGAACAACCTCTGAACGAAGTGGTGGGGGCTCTTTCTCCCAGTATTCTTGTTCAATTCCTTTTCCTTCCTCATCACGGTACAAGTCTTCACAATATCCCTTCCATCTGTCTGCAATTTGTGCAGCGTCAGTCAGATCTTCGCCAGTCGCTGACTGGATACATTGCAGACGTGGCTGAAACTTTTGAGTCATTGATTTGACAATCTGGAAGAGCTGCCTGGAATTTCTCTTTGCATTTGCTGCTTCCAGTTCCACACACATGCCTTCCAGGTGCTGTTGTTTATCCAATCTGAACTTTCTCTGTACTTTGGCCATCAGTTCTTGATATCGGTTCTTATCTTTGCCTTTTGCTTCTCTTTTCCACTTCCATCAGGACCATCTTGGTATCTTTCCACAGATTTTCTGGGGCTACCGCTTCCTGTGCAGTCTCCATGCTGTAAACCTGTTGGTCACCTCTGTTACAAATTGCACTGGTTTCTCTTCCTTAAGTTTCTCGAGATTCAGAGGCAGAATGCTGTTCTGTCTGTCTTTTAGCCAGTCTGACCTTTAGAGTCGCCACGAGCAAGTGTCAACATCAGAAGAGGTCCAGGTATATATCACACCACATCACATGGAGAATACAGAAGCAGGCCTCCAAAGGCCTCTGTTTCTGAGAAATAGACTTAAAACTACTAGTATATAATGCATAACAATACTGTAACTACATTACAATAGTGCGGTTC
>Ga0209782_1001646_pt1 | contig 11868 bp, 9 predicted proteins | sample WorMetmaBAHAMAS1_FD_187390 | JGI IMG/M metagenome (GOLD analysis project Ga0209782, IMG submission 187390) | Marine gutless worms symbiont microbial communities from Max Planck institute for Marine Microbiology, Germany - Inanidrilus... | ecosystem: Host-associated > Annelida > Digestive system >... | reverse complement strand
CAAATTTATAGTTATATAGAGAGCCAACATAACTTTAAAAAAAACAGCGTCGGGCAAATTTTGGGCCCCCCACAGCGCTGGGCCCACGTGCACTGCACGCCCTATTGTTACGCCACTGGGTCGTGACTCGGTCCTTCACTGGCGGCGTTGCTAAGCATATACCTTTTGATTTGTGAATGACGTCATGTTCTCATATAACGGGCCCCCATATCATGTGCATTCCTATGTGCAGAGACCACGACAGGTGAGCGTATCAGCCGTACTCGTTCCAATCAAAGTTTCCTTGGCAATAAAGACCAAATACCCGGGGCAAAATCTGCAATGTACGACTGCCTTATTCCTATTCTTCAGTAATTACATGGTAGACAATTGACAAATAGGAACTTTTTTGTTTCTGGTCTTGTTTGGGATGAACGAACGGAGGGAAAATTCCAGATCGTTGGCAGCACAATATGGAGAAGCAGGAACCAAGAAAGATGGGTGACGTGAAAAGTGGCAGAAAGGATGACTGCAGTGTATGGAACGGATGCATTAAGAAGTTCTGTGAGACACGATGGTGTGCTAACGTTGAGATTGCACTAACTGATGATCTTATCTCAAATTAACTGAACTGGACACAGTTTGCTGTCCAGATGACAAATGCTGTGTTAACGTGAATACTCCTTTATGTGCCACTGTCGAGGAAAGCATAACATTACTGATTATAGATAATGTTTAAAATAATCCTGATTTGTGTTTTCCAATGGGATTCTCCTCTCTGGTAGAACCCCACGAATTCTGCAGCTCTTGTCCCGTGTGCATCCTCAAACACGCCACACTATCGTGAATCAATTCATTACTATCAAGACTGATCAATCAAATCAGACATCGCTAATGCCAAGAGTACTTTGTAAAATCAACGTGCACTACGGCAACAGTCTCTGTAACGCAACGCCATGCACATAAAACAATGGAACGAGCAAAACACTTAACAAACTCAACGTTCACAAACTACTGTCAGCATTCGCTACGCAAAGCAATTTAATGCATCGTATTTCCTAACAACGAGAATTTAACGCCAAAGCATAGATTTGATACGCGACATTAAGTACAGCACAAAATAGTTCATCTATCAACTTGTACCATTCAACATGCTCTGATACTGGTTACTGAGTAGTTCAAATAAAACATATACACGTATTAAAACAAAATGGGACAAACACTGTCACATTAATAAAGACATAGCCTGCTACTTTTTCCGTACAAATCTGTCACAGTCACGTTCACTTTTTCACATCCATATGCATTATGCAGCCAAGCTTTCAGTATGATGGGAGTGTTTATTTCTGTTCAGACAAACCATTCAGTTGATCTGAATCCAACATCCTTCTTACTGTAGAGCTCATATCCATACCATTCATTTGCATTTCCACCATACTACTTAGTCTTGTTTGATAACCTGCTTTCAGATACTACTACGAGAAATAGTACAGGGACTTCATAACATGAAAATTAAACATACTGCTTATACTGTTATACACTATTAAGACAACTTAATTAGTTTAAATATATCTCTGCTAATGATAGTTTGCAGTTTGTATGCAAGTATTTCAAATACGGGAATATATGTTTTATGCAGCCATCATTATTACACAATTTACCGCCACAATCGATGGAGACCACTATCTTCGATCATGCTGCCAATACACTGCTTTTTAGAAATACATAATGCAGAATTTTGCATATAAAACTCTGTGTACAAAAAATACAAAATATATGCAGCAAATTAAAAACAGCCAGACAAACAAATCACAAATTGCCTGTATCAAGATTCACATCTCGCATTATCCCTTCATAACAAAATGGACACAGTGTGGACAAATTCTCACATCACAAAATACATTAAAACTATCAACACATCAAAATCGAATAAATTACTGGCAGAAAAACAACACATCTGTCATCAGTGACAGAAACCACATGTGGTCAGGCACAGGCAGCAGACATCAAATGCTTGTGACTCACTAAATAACACAAAAATAAGACGAACAAACGTTCCAACAACTTACTGTTACTTTTTCCTATTTACAGCAAATGAGCTATACTGTGATAAATCCAAGCATGCACAATATTATGCTGGCTGTACCCAGAGTAAACTGGTAAAGCAATGGTATGGTGCGTGTCTGTCTCATTGTTTAGTTCTAACGTAAATGCAGCACACATACTATGTACACTGTAGCGAGTGACCAGGGACAGCATGCGACATGGCCAGCACATGTGTATGTGTCCTTACCTCCAAGGACTGTTAAACTTGTTCATACACGGCGGATATTCGACAATTGAATCCGGATTCATGAATCCGGAATTCGGAGTCAGTGATAAACTGCATTCTATTAATGAATCTGAATCCAGATTTGGATTCGGTGAATCCAGTTTCACTTGCAATGTGACGTCGGCGATGAGTGCTAACGATTACAAATGATGTAAGAAAGACAACTATAGCAATAACTGCTCCAAACAAACAGTATCTTGGTTGTTCAATTAAAATGTGCAAAATAGAACCGAAAAGAACATTAACAAACAACAGTGACGTCATATTACATCACTGTTGTATTCTATTTGCCAAGTGAATCCGAATCTCCATTTACTATGAATCTGAATTCCATTATCGAATATCCCCATATATAACAGTAATGAGTCTAATGTCCATCAGTCACCTACAATTCATTCTCAAAGTTATCCGACATTACCCACTGTCCATACTCCCCCAACATATTATCCATCATCCTCTCCTTATTCTCCAGTAAATCAGCTTAAACAGTTATACACTTGTCCACAAAAAATCCAGTAGATTTTGTACACTAATTTGGCAAATTTAAAGCTACATTTATAATTTTTGGCAGGTAGTTGTGCTACACTGTTAGGACATCAACTGTATAAAATTTTCCCACCACACCCATTTCGTTTCGCTGCTTTACCTCGTGAAGTAATGTTTGTGCAAAAATTTCATTTTTTTTCATACAAGACAGTCAAAAAACAACAAAATTAAAACATAAAATTAAAACATAAAGTTTAGTCCAATCAGCAAGTGTATGAATTGCCAATCGATGTCAGTCAGAAGTGGTGTTCTAAGTCTGTTACAATGACGTTTAATCTGTAGCCACAAAATCGGCATTAATGTGCCAATGTAAACAAAATACACAGTACAGCATGCAGAAACTGCATTACACAAATTAACAAAACATTTAACTATGACAATACAAATTACATAAAATGTTAACATGTACATGCATGACTGACTCATACATACAATATAACTGTGAATAATTACACCTGCTATTGTTCCACGCACTGCCCAACGTTCCATTTATACAGAAGCAAGCACACACAGATATATATGGACTCAGTTTGCAACTATGTGAAAAATAAACAAAATATGGCCACTAAAAACTGACGCAACAGCGAATGAGCAGGTGAATACCGGCCAACAGTGTGTTTAACATACAGTGAAGCAGCAGTAGACACAAATCACAAAGCAGTTAGTTATAAATGACTAGCAATAATGAATATTGGAACATTACATTAACACAAGACAGATGCAGTATTGCATCTGATGGGATGTTTGATTAGTTAGGGTTTAACATTAATTTCAATACAATGTAAGTTAGGCTATATCACATCTTCAATATTATGTCTTATGGACTGATTGGTAAGTTAAGGTTTGACCTTCAAGTTATGATGTATCATGCATATTCATTTTTTTATAAGTCTAGAAAATTTTTACAAATTGAGTGACTGAAGTCATCTGGTTCTACAGATACTGTTATTAATGCAACAAAATGCCAAACATGAGCTCCTCAGCAATAATTTTACTGCATCTCGTTTTTCAAGTTGGATAAAAACTTCATTTAAGTAGCGTTTAATATGTAAAAGGTTTAGGAACTTGCATTTGGCATGCAAGAACACACAAGAACAAATGTAGTAACCATTTAGTGACTATACAGTGGCCATGGTTAGTTAAAGAGGTGCCCAGTTTGTCCTCAGGGAGAACAGCAACATGTTTAGATTTGACGGGATCTTTCATTTATTACAAATTTATGGCCAAGTTTATAAAAAAGAAAAACTGAAAATTGGTCAGCATTTGGCAAAGTTGGAGACAAAAGAAAAGCAGCACCTTTTCACTCACAGTAGCAATGGCCTGGTTTACTGTGCAACCCTGTATAAATTCAAAAATAATCAAAAATGCTTAATATTATAATTAACATTACGTATTAACACAGCACAGTAGTGAACCACAATGCAGATTCCAATGCCACAGAAAATTCGAGTTTTATTTGCTCAGTTTACTGTAAAAGTGTCAAATGCCAAGTATTGCCCCAAAAGTCCAAAAAAATAGAGAACTAACGCATGCGAAACATACAGCCCTTTCAGCAAGCATGCCGAGCGGGCTAAACAATCCCGGATGCAGCCTGCAACCTTAGTCGGGTTATAGAACTGGTCCACAGACTAGTTGGACAGCATGGATTTATGTTATCTAGTATGCTACTACCACCAGTAAAGTGTTATAACATTTCACCAAGACTGAAGTGACACACGTAGAACACATCTGGCCACAATACAGTAGACACACTGTCATGCAAATTAGCATTAACTATCAATAGCGATATGTTAAGAACCAGTAATATAACAAAAATATACAAAGTGTATGGTACTGGCATTTAATGCAGCCCCCAAAATCCAACCCTTTCAAAAACACATTATTTCAAATGTACGTTCAGATATGAAATGCAGCATCTGGCTAAAAACGTGGTACATTAATCAGATGAGTGAGAAAGTGGTACGTGGACTTAGTTATATTTGTCCCGTTATCATCTACTAGTTGCCACCATGATATTGTTGACGGTTCACACAAAATGCAACTGACAAAAAACATCTACACTGTGTCCATGAAAAAAAGAGGCCAGTAGCTTTCTGGTGATGAAACTTTTATTGATTATTTTGTTATTTACTATATTTTTGCACAATAATTAAATTTAACCACCACATCTGAGCCACTCTTACTTTGTGGTGATGTAATTGTGACACTGTATTGTTCTTGTTGATAAACAAAAATGAAAAAATGAATGGGCTAAGATGGACCACTCGATCACAGTCGCAGCAATACGCCAGTGGCGTCGACGTCTCACAGCATGTGTTCGTGCAAATGGCCGACACTTCAAACATTACTCCTGACTGGCATCAATCAGCAATTCATAAACTTGCAGAATGGACTAAACTATGTTTTAATTTTGTTTTTTTTTCCCGACTGTCTTGTATGACAAGAAAATGAAAATTTTTGGATAAACATTACTTCACAAGGTAAAGCAGCGAAACAACATGGGTGTGTTGAGAAATTTTTTTATATGGTTGATGTCCTACCAGTGTACCACACCTACCTGCTAAAATTATAAATGTAGCTTTAAAATTGCCAAAATTATTGTAAAAAACCTACTGGCCTCTTTTTTTCCTAGGCACAGTGTATAAATATACCAATTCTGAACGACCTTTGGTGTAACACTATTCTCAACCAAACACGATGCTTAGCAGTAAGCATTTTGTCCAATACGTACAAAACACTGCATACCGGTACAAATTGGTGACCATCTGCCAGCGATATGATAACTGTGCTGTCACTATTCGACAGTGAAACCACATGTTTCCTCCACTGCGCACGTAAGTTTCTCCAGGAATTTTTCATATGTCTCATATGGAGGAATATCAATGCGATTGAAACTGAAACACAATACAAACAAATCAAGACATTTTACAATCTGACCATACAAAAACAGTTGCACTGTCAGAATTACTACTGGTCATCAATGAAAACTATAAAAAAACAAACTCATACTAGAAATGCATGGCAATATCTAATGTGTAGCCTGTCCAGCATAGCAGTGTTGTCCCCTAGTGAACAGTAGTGAAACAAGCCACAGTACTTATCACTGCAGTGTCTAGCAGTGTCACCTGCTAGTGAACACAGTTAAACTGAGCAGAATACTGATTGACACTGGCTGTACATATTCTACCCTTCCTTGTAAACTCTGTAGTTGTTACTGGACCAAGCTCACCAAATTTCTATCATATGGAGTGTGGTCATCACTGCTGATAATGCGGCCACTGCCGCTGCGATATTCTAATTCACTTTGGAATGCCAGTGTGACAAATTTAGGTGGGTAGGCCAATTTCACCAATTTGGACCCAAACTTGGTTGCCCTAGCAATGTCTCTTTACAGAATGGAAATATTCAGATCATTCGTCATCACCAATATGCCTAAAAACCCTGAAAATTTGGTGAAGATCTGCCAGCTCGATCTCAAGATAATTGGTCTACAAAGTGACCCTTAAAAAGTATAGCAGCAGCAGCTCGAGCGGATGGGTCAAATAACGTTATAGTTGGAACAAAAATGCGAACATACAGATGGATATACGACTGCACACGGAAAGTAAACACTATGTCTGAAGAACAAAAAGGGCATTTAACTACAATGCCATTGCTACTACCACCGATGGCCACTAACTGTTCCCCTTTGTTATTTTCCAGAATAAAAACAACTACTGCATATAAGTGGCATATTCTTCTTAGCCACGAGTACCGTCAATCTCTGGGCAGGGACAATAAAAGCAAAAAATGTAAGTACAAAGTCTTAGTTAAAACAGAAAAAAGACATAAAAATCTACGGAGTCAACTGAATGAAGTGCTTGTATTGTGTGTGTGCATATCATTGTGCACAGATGTAGCACACATCAAACAACAGTTTTGTAGGTCTTCCGTCTATCACACAGTCAGTAATCATTATTCATATACTGACTAATGTCACACCAATTTTATGCAGGCTAGGTACCTCTCCTGTCAAATAAACGACAGCATCAAAGTACTTAAATAATCTCAATGCACTAACCCCAACCAGCAGCCTGATCTAATCCATTCACCACTTACCACTAGACGTGTGAAAAAAGGGCACTGTTCAAATTGCGCATGCTCGCAGACACCGTTCATTTAGCAAGAGCAATTCTAAATATCTTCATGTACAACAGACAGCGACACTCACCACGTGTGGGCCTTCGGTAAATTATCTGTGTTCGTGTCGACCTGGTGAATTGTAAAGAGGCGAGGTCCCTGCGAACCTGTTGAGCCTGCAAACACATTTCATCGTTACTCGAACGTTAATATACACATATTACATACAGACATTCTCCAGTCAATCTGCTTGGACAGTTATACACTGTGTCCACACAAAATCTAGTACATTTTATACAATAATTTGGCAAATTTAAAGGTACATTTATAATTTTTGGCAGGTAGGTGCGCTACACTGTTAGGACATCAACTGTATAAAATCTTACAAAGTGATCAGCTGGCAGTTTGGATTTGTCCGAGACAACGACAATTACCCTGCAGTGATTTGAAGCCTTGCAGCGGGACTCGTGAACTGCCGGTCACAAACTGCAGCAGACGAGCTCTGCGTTCTTCGTCGTACTCGTCAACCACGCGCCAGAACCAACGCACGACATTCGTCTCCGCCGAACAATGCTTTAACCGCGTGTTGCGCTTCCAGTCGTCGACGTCGATCTTGCCAAGCCCACCAATCATCAGCTGGACAACAGCATAACGAATCATATCAGAACACGGCTTCAGAGATACGGGCAACTGTTTTGTCGTCCAATTACTGGCTGGTCAGCCAAAAAGAACAACCTGGCTCTTTCTGCTCTTATCTTCTGTTGTCTGTGTGGATGGATATGGTTGGTTAGTTAGAGCTTAGGAGCGCTTTTAACACAATTTAGGTCATATCGCACCTTAAGGTAAAGACTATATTGTAAATATTAAATATTTAATAGAAATTAATTCTTGGATGAATACTTTAAGTGGAGAACGGAGACCGTGAACTTTGAACTTTTGTGTCAAGTCAGATGCACACGCTGAACCAAACTATCACATTATACGACAACAACTGTTGCAGACAGCCAGACTGAAGGGGCAATATATTTTGGTCACACACAGATGCTTGAAATAATAAGCAACAGATCACATGATTACCTCGAGCTCACGTTCATCAAACGGCCTCAGAAGATGTTGCGGAATGAGTTCATTGAAGCCTTTCTGTAAAGCTAAGAACTGAGCCTCAATGCCTCGCATAAACCGCCACTGAACATACAGCCTAAACAACACATTCACGAAACATGTAATCTGCAAGCACAGGCCACATTAGCAAACTGATGTGCAGGTTAGCATGTGGTCATACAACATTTGGTTCTACAGTATGTGGCAAAGGAGCAAAGGTACGAACGGTAGCATGTGCTGAAGTAAGTTCTCCAAAACAGAACTATTTAGAGTAGTTTTTTTACATGCCGGATACCATTCCTATCATGTGACCAACGGTCTGAAAGGTTCTTGTAAAGAAATGCACTGATAGTGACAACAGAAAATCACTCACTGGACTTAATCCTTTCTTGATCACAAACTGGATCATACGGTAAGGAACGTAGCACAATCTAACTCCAGTACAGCAAACTCAGCTGCCCTATTCGATCGTACTACTAACTTGACGTATTCCTTCTTGTTGTCCTCAGTGACGGGAATGTCACGACCTCCCGGCTTCAGCTCGTGTTCTTTGTGTTCACCGAAGGCCTCGTGGTCCACGCAGAAGACGTGGTCTATCACATCAGTTATGTCGTTGTCTCTATCAACACACGCAAGCAAACAGAATACAACATATGAGCATCGTGACAGCACCAGTATGCTCACATAAAATACTACAGTGAACATTTTTGTTTTGAATTATCGACGACAAAACCGAAAAATGTGAAATCTTCATTTACAACAACAATAATAAAACAATATTTTAACAAACTGCAGGGCACTCTGTTACTCCTGAGTCTGTGCAATGGTGCTTTTTATAGGATAGCCAAAGACACCATTGGTTTATTGCATATAGCAAAACATTTACATGAAAATAACAATCTCCTATAAGAAGAATTATTCTGACTATCAGCAAAGGACTTCATGATACTGTGCAAAATATAAAAACGAAAATTTGACAGCTATGCAGGCAATGTGTCACAGGTGAAATAAATATCGCAGCTTTACATGATAAATAAACGGGGCAATAAAATACCAAGTAGAATTACAATTAAAATAATTTCAGAAGTAAATAAACTATAACTGCAACAGTAATTTCAAACAGCATAAAAAAACAAAGTGATACAATGGATTATAATGTGTTGACTTACAAGATCCACACGAGACTGCGGTGAAGATCGGGATCAACACTCTCTAGGTCATCCAATGTTATCGGCTTTGTCAGTAGCTGTTTGTAGAACGGAAGAGTAAAGCCACCGTCAAGGTAATGTCCATGGAATATAGCAACACCGATTATCCGACCAACAAAGTGGAAGTACGAAAGATGTTCCTATATATCACCAAGATAACAATGACATACTTTAATCACATATGTGCATATAATTGTCAAACACAATTTTGAACAATAAATGTAACTTGTATCAGAAAGAATAAAAGTTCTGTGTCTTGATACTTCCGAACAAACATTAGGAAAATATAAGGCTTGAAAAAATAGTCCTCCAACAAAGCAAGAGACTGCCATCAAAGCATCTGAGAACAGCCAGTTAACCCAGATAAATCTGAACAAGAAGCTATGCTGTTGTACAGGAAGAAACAATGAGTATTGCTAGTCAAAATCTTGTCAACTGGCGTACAAATATAATACAAAGTATATAGCCCTTCCAGCAAGTTTGCCGAGCAGGCTAAAAAACTTGCAATCAAAAAATGACATTCAAGTACACTCAAGGTCATAGCAATTGCTGCTAATAGATAAGTTGTATCACTTTCTGTTGGTGGCCTATTGTTACAACATTTCTTTCTAGCATTGTGTCTGAGATAATACCACATTCACAGTGTATGTGACATGGCATGACCTTGAGAAGTCCTTCACTTTGCACAATGAAGTTTAAATCACAACTTCACATCATACGCGCTTCCTGATTCATGCATAAACACATGAAAGTAAAAACACATTATATTTCCTCAGTTATGGGCATCAAAAAAGTTTCAAACACCAAATGTAACCTTTGCGCTCACTCAAGATAAATTTGTATTTGTTTTATTATATAGGTTATATATCATTTCCTTTTAGTCTTCCGTTTGACCTACGGCGGTGTGCCAAAAGTTAACGAACAAATATGACACTCAACAGGCTGGATGTCCGCTTTCAGGCTTGTTCTCTACATTGCTACAGTTTTCATATCTTCGAATTATGCAGCAGATAGTACTGCGATTTACATTAAATAACTTGGCTATCTCCGTTTGTTTTACTTTCTGTTCATGCAGCTGAACAATTACATTTTATCTGATCAACTGTTAGTATCTTACGAATGCTACTCATCGGTGATTTTTTCTACATTATAACTATTTACACAAAAACCAAACGATACACGATGTAGAGAATGACGTCAGCATTGACATCACGTGGCGCAAGGCCATTCCAAACAAAATTATAGTTTTACGGCATGCACAATTGCAACGTACAGCTATCACCATAATCACCGCCAAAGCGTTTGTTTGTTAACTTTTGGCACACCGCTGTACGCCTCTATCTTGCACCATTTCTTTAACGCTTATGTCCGAAAAATTCAAGAGGTCACGTGACCACCATGCCAACTAGGGGGAAGGTGGTCATCACGAGTGCTCACATGTCTGATTGATTGTTTAATCGCCCACTCAACATAACTTAAGTCATTTAGGGGAAAATTTTCCCAGCCACCCTCTTGGCTAGTTAGTACAAAGAAAAAAATGAAAACTTGGAGAAACACATACCAAAGATATATATAATAAACCTAGACTAATGCAAATATACAAACTACAGAAATGTAAGCAATCAGCCCTTAGTAACATTAGATCTAACAGTAATACAAAATAACTAAACAGTCAGGTTTAGTCACTTCTTACAACATGTGGCCTAGAAATAGAGTGAGCTTATTCTCAAAGCAGAAGACGAAGGAGAGGTAATTAAGAATGGACAAAAATAAGCAAGAGAAAAAGGAAGCAGCTGCAAGAAAAAATAAATCAAGTGATTAGAGGTGCATTCTATATCAACGAACAAACATTCGGTTGCAGTTGACCTACATCTGGGCTCTGCCTATATTACCATATATGGCAACCCACAAGCCCATGCTGCAGGCAACTGGGTCAACTACAACCGGGATATATGACTGGCGACTGAGGCCGGTTAAAAGCTGTTGAACACTGGTTACTATAGTAATGCATGTCAACATCGGAATGTTTACGTTTTGGTATTTGTTAAACTCTCCACAAATAAATGCTGTGATAAAATAATATTTAAAAACTTGCAAAAGCTTGCAAATAGTTGAAGTATCTCCACAAAGTATAGCATTTATTTTATTTTACACTTGCAGACAGCTTTAACCCGAGTCCGGTTCGCTGTTCTACAATCTACATCCATCAATTGGTTATGTGGCGTCACGGTAAAAGAGGTCAACCACAAATGAACTGTGGTTTGGATATACAATGCAGCTTGCATAAACAAGTAATCTATATAGCACCGAAATGAACAATGTTTCTAGGGTGCATTAAGTCCCGGCGCCCGCACTGGGTATCTACACTGTGTCTCAAAAAAAACGACAATGACGTTCTACGCTATAACTTCAATGCACATCAACCAATTTTGATAATTTTTGGCAGAGATATTGCTGAATAAATATGCTATTAAACGGTAATTTGTTATCTCACCTCTCCTAACTAATGTCTCTGCACTACCTTGGGAATCAAGAACCCCGAAAATGGGTCTTTTTAGTCATGCTCAAAAATGACACTGGTTT
>Ga0209782_1001645_pt1 | contig 11868 bp, 9 predicted proteins | sample WorMetmaBAHAMAS1_FD_187390 | JGI IMG/M metagenome (GOLD analysis project Ga0209782, IMG submission 187390) | Marine gutless worms symbiont microbial communities from Max Planck institute for Marine Microbiology, Germany - Inanidrilus... | ecosystem: Host-associated > Annelida > Digestive system >... | reverse complement strand
CTTAGTGACCCCAAGTGAGCTGGGCCCCAAGCCACCACCAGCAAAAGTCCGGCCCTGGCAACTAGATGCGGATACTGCGGGGTATTTAAACAACCCAATGTCTGCATCTGTTTTCACGTACCGCACTCGGTGGTCAGGAAAACCGGGAATAGAAAAATAGGATTTTTGAGAGGCGCAAGTTCAAGTGTTGAATATTGATTGATATACGATTACGTCCCCAATTTTTTTTACCCAGTTGCACGAAATTTTGAAATTTTGCATGCGGAGGTAATCGTTTGAATACCATCTCTCCATAGACTCACAAACAGACAAAACTAAAAAATAGTCTACCAAATGCATTAAATAAACAAAATATTATTGCTTCGCCCCGGAGAGGTGTACGAAATTGTGATGAGTATGTCTGTCTGTCCGTCTGTACGCTTGTCCACTCGCTTTACTCAATCAGAGGGCCTAGCAGTGGCTAGCATAGCGCGAGATGACCCCTCCCCTCTTCCCGGCATGCACCGTGACCACAATGCACTTCCGTCACAGACAGACAGACGGACACCGACATCGTAGCATAAGCGCGAGATGTATATATTACATCTCGCGCTAAAAACCACTCGGCTGAACTTCACCAATTTTTGTGCATGTTGCCTATGGTCCTGGCTCGGTCTTCTTCTGCCAGAAAAGCGATACGATATGAACTTCCGGTTTTGTGGTTGACGTCAAAATGGCCCTACGACGTGTCATGTTTATTTCTAAGTGACGTTGAAACACGACAAGCATTGCAACCCATATAATTCTATGTTCCAACAAAAATGTGGCTCATCGATAAAGACCAGCGAGTATATACTCATCGTAAGTTGTTCACCAGCGAAGTTTGCCGTATACGACTGCCTTGTTTTGTTGCCGTTTTTTTAGCAAATGCTTCTCGTCGTCACGTCGAGTCACGTGACGTCACGTGGTCAGCCACGTGACCTTCAGCGAAGTAATATCACGACGACGCGGTCGTATGGCGGTCGTGTCGCCCGTCTCGGGGGAATTGTCGTCACGTGATGCCGATTCGCCTTGTAGATGACGTCATTAGAGGACGTGACGTCATTCGCCATCAGCGTCATCAGCAGCGCAGCTGCAGTAGCCGCGTGGGCGCAACCAAGGCTCACAAGTTGAGGGAGGGGCGGGGGCAAAAAGGGTCTGGGGACACAAGTCCCCCATTATGGCTCGGAGGCACAGCAAATCCGGGAAGCTGGAGAAGCGTTTTTCTAAATTGGCGGTAAATTTTGGAGGATTTAGCCTTCATGTTTCGTTCGTACTGTTGGCGCATATTGGCCCAAACATTTCGCCACGTGTTTGGTTGCGTGGCAATAGGATTTAGCGTGCATGGACTGATGAATAACAACTACATCATCATCATCATCATAAACATTTTTAAAGTGGCCTAAACACTCAACAGTTAAAACTATTGCAAGGACCACTGTTTAATCAGTGCCTGGCAATCACCTGCTACTGTATAGTTGGAGGAACAAATCGTTCAGTTGAGTGGAGTAGCTAGCCTAGAGCCGGGACATTTGTAGTCGGCGCTGAACTTACAACTTTAATAGACACAACAGCGCCGGACGACGGTATGTACGAGACACAACTGCAACCAACTCCAACCACTAGGCCAACTCAGCCTTTCATCCTTTCGGGGTTGATAAATGAGTAGTAAGCTAGCTAATATCAGATCAGCTTACGGGTGCATAGACTTCAGCAGCTATTCAGGAGGGGCTCAGAGTCTAGGTCGATTGGCCTGGGCCTGAGTCGGCGGCCGCCCAGCGCTGGTCAAGCACCATTGGCTGTCCTGCGTGGCAGCCTAGGCCTAGTTGTATAGCTGTCCTACGTGACAGATGTGTCTATATGACATTGTATTGTTGGTCGAGCGGTTTGTCTTGGCTCTATTAAAGTAAATATTATTATTATTATTATTATTACCACCACACTAGCGCTGGAAGAGCCATGTGGGTCTTGAGCTGGCGCTTAAATGAAGATAGTCGCAGTTCTGGCAGTCGTTGGAGAAACACGTGCATTTTCCAGCAATTTGCCATTTTGATTACGCTATTACTAGGTCTCTGAAGTTTACGGGGGACCTCAACATTGGCGGCCCCAGGGTTGCAGAAATACATGGTGACCGATCAACCCGATCTTCGTGGTTTAGTTGCGCGGTTTTTCCGCCTCTATGTAGCCGCAACAGGCGTTGGAAGGAAACAGCAAAACACGGCGGACAGAGACTAGGGGGCGCCACCAGTCTAAGGGACTCACGAGTTGAGTATCAAGAGAAATGTCCTGATCTAGCTACTGTAATGTAATAATAGCACCCTCAATACAATCACGGATTGTTCAATCGCCAGGTGGAAAATCTGTAACGATTCAGACTCCGTGAAGTCACTCCTGTAATTTCTGTTCCTATAATGGCAGAAATCGGCGATGGAGAGGAATCTGAGTGGTAGAAAATGGGTGTGGGATACGTAGGCCCCCCAGTGTGATCGCAGTATTACGTGTTGATAGGCCTAATGATAGTATATGGACACAGCTGGAGGCTTTCGCTGATGCAGCAAGGACTATTAGCAGATGACGTACGGGACTTGTAGTTGAATACTTCTCTTTATTAGAGATGGGCTTGCGTAAACGTGTAGTATTTCGTGTACACGTCTAGAAAATTAGGCGACAGTGTATACATGAATATGGCGGCAATGAAGATTTTTTCTACGCTGTGATGTCGAGAATTTTCGCGACTCAATGCAAAATTCAGCAACATTTGGATGAACGAAGTTGATCAGAGTCTGTCATGCAGTTTTGATGACGACTTGGATCCATCAGCGTTCTGTTATAGCAGCAGCCACGTTCACTTTTAAACGTTTAGTAAACGTTTGAAAGTATCGTTTACACGTTTAGTAAATAACACGATGGGTACACCTCTAATGCTAATGGCAGCTGATTACGCGTCTACACGACAGGCTTGTAAATAAACTCTATTTACATGGAAAAGTATTGTGATCAGTATGTCTGTCTGTCTGTCTGTCTGTCTGTCCGGTCGTGTATGTCAAAAACCACACGGCGAAACTTCACCATTTTTTGTGCATGTAGCCTACAGGCGTGGCTCGGTGTTTCTCTGACGGTGTTGCGATACGTTATGTACTTCCGGTTTTGCCGATGACGTCACGCTTTCACACATTTCATTTGGGGGGCCAGTGGGGGAGCCAGACCTCTGACTGGGGGGGCGTGGTCTCCCCCTGCCCCCCCCTCGCTTAGAACCGCCCCTGTCCACAAATCGCGGGGGCGAAGACTGCTATCTACGATTTCCTTGTTTGTTCCTATATCCTGTTTGTCAACATCGCCAAGTCTCCAGTGCTAGAGGCGGGTTATTTCCACACATTCCTATCAGCGGATACACTTTTACGGCAAAGATCAACAACGACATCTAACCCCAACCCTAACCTCATTAACCCTAATCTAAAATGTTATCACTAAATCCTAGCTTTTTTCCCACTTTCACATGAACCAATCCGCCGTTCGCAACCGGACGTAAGCAATTATATTAAATTATGTAATTATTGTCGTCAAAAAGCAGTAGGTCTAATGCGCTGAATGCACTAATATCAAGCAAAGAAAATATATCGCAGACGTAAGTAAGTAAAATTAAGTAAGTAGAATTATTTATAAAATGCCACTAGTCGGAGATGCAGAAAAATATTCCGATAGGAGACTAAAAATATTAAAAGTTGCTCGAAAAAGTGTTGCCGCCAGAAAGAGTTGAATGAATGAATAAATGAATAAACTTTAGTTTTGAACACAGTGAGTCGGGAATGGAGTTCCAAATGGTTGGTGAAGCTGCACGGAATAGCGAGGACCGAAAATAAGATTAGTGGTGGGACTTGTAAGAAGTTTAGAAGGGGAAGATAACCTAAGACCACGAGTGATCTTGAAGGGTCGATAGACGGATACGCTGATTAGCTATCCCGTCAGCAGGGCGAGGCGAGGCCATCATAGTGGGACTGCTGAGGTATGGGAAGACAATGTGTGGCGAGGGGCATCAAACCCTTCCCAATATGGCGGTCTCAAAGCCTCTGAAAATTTTCGAAATTTGACGTCGACTCTGTAGATTTTGATGCATCTGACAGATATCAAAAGCTTGGTACTAGCTGATGACTGAGGTAATGTATTGGCGGAGGGGGGGGGGTTACCCAACATTTTCTTACGGTTTTGTGCAAATCCCAAGGATGACCCTGGAGGCAATTAGCGGGCTGTTCAGACCCCAATTAGCTCCCACAGCCTCGACACTGTTGTCCGTTATAGCCAATTCACACCGCCCGAAACGACTAGTAGGTCTAGACGGCCGGTTTTGGACCATTCGACAGGTCCAAATTAGGAAATTAAATATTAAATATTCTATGTTTACGTCGCGTGACTGGAACCGGAAATAGATTGGTCCAAACCCGGCCGTCTAGAACTACTACGACTCAACCCGACTGTCCAGTTGATTTGAGTCGTGTGACGGGCGGTGTGAATTGGCCATTAGTCAGTCAGTTGAACGGAGACGTGAATAGTGGTTGCTGTGAGTGCGATCCGACGATGTTCGATGAACTCTTATCTCGTTCTCTCTCGCGCTCTCTGGCTGCTGATGCTGAACCTTTGTGTTTGCCGCCGCCGCCGCCAGATGTCGCCGATGTTGGCGGCTGGATGTGGAACGTGGTCGCCTGCTGACGATGCACCATCCTACCCAGCAGCTGAACCTGCGAGCCATCGTTGTCCAACAGAATGTTCGAAATTTTGTCGCTTTACACGATCAATCTCGCGTATATCCCTCTTAAACTCTATCTGATTTCATCACATTCCTCAATAAACGACTGGCTCTTCTGGCGGTCAAATCTTCGCACGATCCTAGAATAACCTTACGAATGTCTTAGGGTAAAATTATGAGAAACTTGCGACAAAGTTTGGACAAACTTAATAAGATCTTATGATCACCTTAGAAACTTTCGAAAATCGGGGCCAAAGGTCGCAATTATGGAGTCATTGGCAGCTGAACATACCAGCTGTTGTACACCACCAGCGAGGTATCTGAGTGACTTCCGAAGCCACGTATGTAGGCCCATTGGGTGTCACCCATCTCTGTTTCTGCAGCCCTCCGCTAGACAGCAGCTTACACTGAAAGACCACAGACACTAGTGCATCGCATCGCGTGGTGTGTCTGTCAGTCTACACCCCAGCTTTTGCCGGTACCAAGTTATACTGCTTGGTGATAGAGGCAGACGGGTGTGAACAACTTGCCCAAGGTTGTTACTTGACAGCACAGCGGTCCGGCCTCGAACTCGCGACCACTGAGTCACCAGTCCGATGCCCTAGCCACTAGAACAACTATCGAGTCACCTCGAGGTAACTTACTTACTTACTTTCACAGCAGAAAATGTTTGAGAAAGGAACTAAGAGCCCGAGCCTGGCCGTACAAGCAGGTCCTCCACTTATGAATATTTATCGACCTTTAATATTTTGGACCACATCGCCAGCACGCAGTGTACAGATGCGGCTCTTTGCTACACGTCGCACGTAGTGTGGTATGTGCACGGGAGAGTTGTGCAAAAACGGCCGAACCGATCGAGACGCCGTTTTGGCGAAAGACTCGCGTGGGCTGCAACAACCTTGTGTTAAATGTGGCTCTAGATATCCCACGAGAAAATGTACTTTTGAAGGGGGGATGTGCCGACCCCTGTATCTCTGATTGACGGCATTGCGCATTGTCGCCTGTCCAGCGCCAGCGGCAGACGAGTGCATTCGCCGCCGACACGATAAGAAAAGTAAATTCGGATAATTGCAAAGGTATGTGGCTCTTTACAAGTTTTCTTTGTGAATATCTGTATGTGTTTGTTACCTCATCCTGTAGCGAGCTGAGAACTGAAACGACCGAAGACAAAGCCTTGTGATTCTCTGATGGATTCAATATAGCCCGCTACATATTATAGCCCAGGCTCTGAGGCTGTGTCTCGTATGTGGCTGAGCGTTGTGATTCTCGGACATTACTGTTCTGATATGTTGTATGTCCTCTCTCGTCTGCTCCTCACTCTTGCAGTTGGACTGCACATGCTGCAGCCGGACGTCCAGTATCTTGAGAGGGAGAGAGGTTGGAGATAAGAAGAAGGAAGGAAGAAGGTTAATGGTGAGTCGAGGAGGTGAGAAGAGGCGAAAACAGGGTAATATGAGGGGGAAGGAAAGGGAAGGGAAACGAACAAACAGTAGCGGTTCAGTCTATGGAGTCAGTCCTGTAATTTCTTCTCCTAAAGAGCACAGAAAGGCAGTGAGAAAAGGGAAGCTGAGAAAACGTCCAGTATCTTGAGTGTCCTCTGTGAATCGTGAAAATGAAACGAAGTTATTAGAAAGTTCCCGGTGATGTTATGTCATCTGTTACGCTAGCTAGTCAACGTGTACAGCCAATACTCATCTATCCCTTTGAAGTTCTGCAACGCCCGTCCAGTTAAGAACTTATACAGTACCGTGAGGTTGAACCAGAATTGTCGGAACATCCAGTAAATGTTATAAAGTTCTCAGTTAAATCTCTTCAAATATAGCTTGTTGGAAATGATGCAAGTATCTTGAGTGTCCTCTGTATCACGTCCAGCTGACAGTTTAGCTCACTTCTGTTCTTTTTCACCGCTTTTCGCCTATTATAATCAGACCAAGAATCTACAACCTGTTGCATAGAAGACTGTCCACTTGTTCGTCCACATATAAGTAAGGAAATAAAGTTCACGTCCAGCTGAGGGATGGACAGCAGCTGGATGTTAGCTGGTGCACCACCGGAGGACCCTGATGATGAACGAAGCTGTGTTCTACCAGGAGGTCTGAGTGACTGACGTCGAGGTCGGTGCGTGGGTCCGTCGCTAGGTGGCGCCAATGACGTCGACGACGTCTTGTTTTCTGCCAACGTCGCTTTCTCGCCTTCTACACCGTGTTTGACGAAAAACTTTTATTTTTATAACTAGAAATCCATGGCAAAGTCTAGCATGTAGGCCGTCCGGCATAGCAGTATCGCCCCCTAGCGAACAGTAGCGAAACAAAACCATGTACTGATCGACACAGTGCTTAGCAGTGCCGCCCACTATACTAAAATTAGTAACCTGTCTCAGTTTACCAGCATGCACCGTAAATTAAAAAAAAAGAAAACAACATCAAACTATAACCTATAGGCCCATCTGATAGCAGATAATTCCATTCGTCCATTATGTGGTGTGTAAAACAGTTTTTTTAAATAAATGTCTTTTGAATAATATATTTGTGAGTTTTGTGTCTCCATCATGGAGCTGACAGCACTGTTGTTACCTGGCTGTTCATTGGCTGGTGATGGTGGTGGCGGGAAATCAGCGCAGACTGTCGTTGCACCGTCTCCACCGACGTTCAAGCTATCTTTACCTGTACGTTACCATGGCAACAACCTCCATGCCAATCACCTTGTCATCATATCTACTTCTGTATAACACCTGTACGCCTCACGTAAGTCATAGCAACGATGTCTTCAAGTGATAGACTGACTGATAGTTTTTTGTCGGTAGCTATATCTTGCTACCTCGATTTTTGATACTAATACTAAATTCCGCTGCAATTATGCTAGGTGCCTTTCTGACTGTCCTGTCGTAGCAGTCACAAAACAACAGACATTTCTGCCCTTAGTAACTTACTTACCGGACAGTAACACGTTTAGAACGAGGCCTAGCCGTTACTTCAAAGTTATCCATACACATACATAGGAAAAAAATTTAGCGTAAAGTATCTCTTCAGTGTTTTGCTATGATAAAAATTATCAACATACGTTTCTTACCTTGCTACGAGAAGGCCAAGAAACGTGTATATATAATATAAATCTTTATTCACCGATGAACGGTAGCAACATAAATACGGCACAGTCCATGTATTTCAACTGCTGCAATCAGGTGCGTTATGTTCATGTTAAATATTGCTTACTTACTTATTTACTTACTTAAACAGGAGACTGTAAAGAACCTTCATCTTTCTGTCTCTCGAGTTTGAAGAGATATCGACGGACGAGTCGCTGTAGAATGTCGCTGTAAGACGTTTCCGGAGATTCAAGGTCGAGTGATTGACAGACCTTGATACGTCGTTTCTACTCAACCAATCAACACACTGGCTCCAGTCATTATGCATAAATTAAGCGCCATATTTTGTCGACAACAGTGTGTTCTCATGTTGCACACGAAACTTACTCTAACACAGGGGCGACTAACCCCCCCCCCACTACATCTGACAAAGTAAAGCACCCTTCATTTTTCACGCAACTATCTGACGATCCCAACGCAAAAAATAGTCAAATAGTTAAAACGGCCAATCGGTTAACCCCCCACTTTAAAAAATGTGTCCCTGCTCTAACATATCTTAATGCCTACTTACGAAAGGTCACCTGTAGTGCAGATGTTTCGAAGACAGACTTGCCATCTCACTTCGTCTCACTTCATCTAAACTGGACTAGACAGCGAACCCTCTCCAGTCCATTTCATTTCAGTTCAGATCAATTTTGACGAGATAACATGAAAGTAAACGATGCGAACGAGCCTCTTTTAGCGACGGTTTCCGTTAATGCCGCTATTTTCGTATACATGTAAAAATTATCACTAAATTTTGTCCGTTTAAGCTGGCATTCCACGACGCATACACCGACACAGACACGGACACGGACACCGACTCCGACTCGCCCGACACGTCTAGATACATCCTTACATCCGATACGCGCGATTTCATCGCGAGGAAGTCCGTGCATGTCGGTGTCGTGGAATGCGACACCGACATCCTCGCCGACTTCCTCGCCAGGATCCGCGCGAGGAAATATCGTGTTTCTGACGTAAGATTATAGCCGTGTTTGGCGAATCGGTGTCGGTGTCCGTGTCCGTGTCGGCGTCGTGGAATGCCAGCTTTACACGACAACTCTCGCGTACATCCACATTAAACTCAATCGAATTTCATCCGATACCTTAATGAATGACTGGCTCTTCTGGTGTTCAGGGTTACTGGAGTCATTGGCACCTGAGCACACCAGCTGTTGTACTCCACCAGCGAGGTATCTAAGTGACTTCGTACTGGGGACCATGTTCATAGATGAACATAATGGGGACCTTTCGAACGTTTCTAAGATGATCATAAGGTCATCTTATATTTGTCCAAACTTTGTCGCAACGTTCTCGTAATTTTACCCCGAAGACTTTCGTAAGGTTATTCTAGGATCGTGTTATAAACATGCGAAGATTAGACCGGGGTTCGTACACTATGGGGACGGCGGCGTGTGACATACTGGGGACCATGTTGAATGGCACGGGAAGTGTGTGTCCGACGTCGATGTAGTTCATCCAGAGACGAGTACGTGCAAACTTCCACTCAACGTCACAGTCTCCCTGTCAACTCACACCTCGAAACCTCAACCCAAGTTGTCACAGTTACTCCATCCCCGGTAGCAGAGTAGTGGAGTATATTAATCGGGGGAGTTCTAGCACCTGCACCTTAAGGGGCCAGTGGGGGAGGCAGGGTCAGGAGTCTATAGAGACACAGAAAATTTTTTCTGTCATTATTTTCATATGTGCTGTTTTAGACATAAAACCAACATGTAGGACTAATCAATAATCATCATACCAGATGTCCACTTACACTAGCACCAAATTTTCTCTGCATGATGCCTGTGGATATGTCAGCGGCACTGTAGTACGTTTTTGTACTTCCGGTTTCGTCGATGACGTCACGTTTCCCATAATAGAATGTCAGCTCAAAGTGACTCACCAGATAGCAGCGCACATACTCAGACCGACTCAGAATCAGCGATCACCAGCCTGATATCTACGATTGCCTTGCCTTCAACAATGCGGTACAACAGGGACGAAATGTACGCTGGCAGCGTCAAATTGCCAATATGGCGTTTTTTATAAACCAGTGGCAGCTGCAGCTTTGCAGTCGCGTGTATTCTTAAGGAAAGAGAGACAACAAACAGACAGACAGACACCAGGTTGTTGCCTTTCACTTACCACTAAGGACGCGGCCAGTGTAATAAATTAGCCATCAAACCAGCAGCAAATACGAACAGCAACAACATACAGACACAGAGACACATAGACGAACAGAGAGGTAGAGAGAGAGACAGAGAGAGATAGACGAGGTGCTGACACCTACCTGTATTGCCTCGAACGAGTGACTCATCATGGCAATGAGCATGTTGATGAGGACGATGATGGTGGAGACGTGATAGAGTGCAAAGAGAAACATTCCGACCGTTTCCACGACGCTCGTAGCGTGACGGCCACTTGGAAACACGTTCGCATAGCGACTTTCGTGCACCTTGCTTGGGTACTTGATCTCAACACTGTCCACTCCGACCACTGACCACCACTGACCACAATATTGACTGTTGTCCACTCCGACCAGTCCAAACATCGACCAGAACAGGCTGAACAGTGTACGAGACAGCCTGTCAATCAGACACCATCAGCATACACACTACAGGTAGACAGACTTACCTGTACCGAACACGACTGCCACGGTGACATGCAATAAGATAATAACAACTAACTAGAAAGCCCTCATTTGAGGTCTTCTTGTCCATTTTTTAACATTTTCTCGGTGACTATGAACTCTGATCTTCTGTCTTTCGAACATAAACATACCGGCCAAACCTCTCAAGTCAACAGACACGTGGTTTGAAAGTTACTGTTTCCATAATGTCAATGACAGACAGATACGCACGTGAAAGATCTAATTACTCCAACATGGTCTGTAAAAGTCGATAGAAAGATTTAGGAAGATAGCGAATGTACATAATCACAGATTATGACTAGAAATAAATAAATAGTTACCCTTGAAAGGCTTCGGTGGAATGTGTCAGTTTCTGTACGCCATCTAGCGTCTTGAGATAGGTCTGTGTGCCGTAGTACCAGTACAGGTTGTGTAGACCGACCATGAATGCCGACAACACCTACAAACAATGTTGCATTTGTCGCTAATGAATAAGTTGGCGGTTTGGCGCAGTGGTAGCATCGTGCGTCGCATCGACAAAGAGTACCATGTCCAATATAAAAGGATGGGTGATGGATGGGTGCACAATAAAAGGCAACTAGGCAAACTCAGCCTTGAATCACTCTGGGGTCGGTAAATCGAATATCTACTCTATTTGGCTATAGGGCAAAGGCAGAAATGTCACCTCCACCAGGTGGCAGGTAACACTGTGTGAATCTGCGGCCATGTTCGTTGGGGAAGATCTGCTAGCCAATCGACGGCTTCAAACGCTTCTGCTGTTCTGATTGGACGTAAGAAGTCTAACGTGAATATTCAGTATGTCTGTGGTCGTACCAGTGTGAAAAGAACGAGGAATCTGGTGATATCTCCGAGCATCCTTGCGAGTGAGATCTGAAGTGGTCCGAGCACTTCGAACGCTGGCATTAAGTAGGTCGTGCGTGCGATGCTCCAGACGTTCGCCAACGCAAACAGCATGTCGGACACGATCTCTGGATCATCCAATGACCAGTCGAAACGAGCTGTCAATCAACATCAGCCCCGCCTACCAGCAGCTCTCAACGATGTACACTGTGTCTCAAAAAAAACGACAATGATGTAGCACACTATAACTTCAACGCACATAAACCGATTTTGGTAATTTTTTTGCACAGATGTTGCTGAGTGAGTACGCTATTAAATGATGATTTGTTATTCCACCTCCCCTTGCTAGTGTCTCTGCACTACCTGGGGAAACATGAACCCAGAAATTTGGTCTTTTCAGTCATGCTGTATACCGAAAATAACACTGATTTTGCTTGCTATATCTTCCACATTCATCAACCAATTTTAATAATTTTTGGCAAGAAATAGCTA
>Ga0209782_1001644_pt1 | contig 11872 bp, 9 predicted proteins | sample WorMetmaBAHAMAS1_FD_187390 | JGI IMG/M metagenome (GOLD analysis project Ga0209782, IMG submission 187390) | Marine gutless worms symbiont microbial communities from Max Planck institute for Marine Microbiology, Germany - Inanidrilus... | ecosystem: Host-associated > Annelida > Digestive system >... | reverse complement strand
GCATACTCACTCAGCAATATCTCTGCAAAAAATTACTAAAATCGGTTAATGTGTATTGAAGTTATAGTGTGCTACATCATTGTCGTTTTTTTTGAGACACAGTGTACATTGCTGCCGTCTGGCTTTCCTGCACGCCGTGTGGCACAGTGGTAGTCTGTGCTCGACCTGCAGCTCATGGGTGACCACTACTGTGAGTAAACCTTCGCTGCAGATCAGCTAACTAGGCCAACTCAGCCTTTCATCCTTTTGAGGTCGATAAATCGAGTACCAGCTAAAATGTTGCAAAAACTTGCAAAAGTTTGCAAAAACTTAGCAAATTTTTGCACGTTTTAGCATTAGCATATTGTTGCAGCCAATCATGTCGGCTAGATGCATGCATGGAGCTGCATATTCATGAGTTACACCAACCAGCGGCAGCTCGCTACAGGATAGTAGTCTATAAGTGCTAGTAGATGTATAATTATAGGAGTGCATGCGTAATGCATAGTTCACGGACCAGCCAAAATGCCGGCCGTGCCGTGCCGTGCCGTGGCTGGCTGGCTGGCTAGCTCGGTGGACAACAGGTGCTATGGCCGCTGTAGCTATGCATTGCTCTCTCTGCACTCGAGCCGACTGACGTCAGCACTGCTGCGGGGGAGGGGAGAGGAGGAGAGGGGTTGCGTGCCGTACTAACTATAGACCGTAGTCAACAGTCGATGATGCTGGAGGTATGTAGGTCATCTGCTGCTGCTGCTGCTGCTGCTGGCCTAGATTTACTCGTGGTCGTTGACCTGTCATTTCCAGGCACCTGGCACCAGCTGCGTTTTACAGACGCCCGTCTTCGTGAATACCTTTCCGAGAAAAACTCTTTTAACATTGTTTTTTAGTCGAACTCAAGGTTTGAATTGTGAAAGTGAACTTGGGGGATCAGGCCGAGAGCGGGAGTAGGTTATGTGGGGAAGGGCCAGGGGCAGCCAGCCCCATTGCCACCAGCTATGGGGTTTCTTGCATTTTAAGAGGCGCCAAATATGGCCTCTCTTAGAACTAGTACCAAAGAAAAACTGGGTTTCACAACAACAACTAGGGTTGAACCCTTCCGACCCCCGACAATTCAAACCCTTGGTGAACTAATGTTAAGCCTCTGTCACTTTTCACGTTTAGAATTTTGATCTCAAGTAGCACATTTAAGACTGGAAGTTGTCGGATCATTCAATCGTATTTGTCGAGTTCTAATGAGTTATTGTCAAATGTCATCGATTTTAACCTACCTCACCTGCATATGGCACCCCCGTTGGGGATGATCCCATTCGAATTTTGCCATGATCTTTGGCGTCATAAAACTAGAATCATGGGGCTATCGTGTGGCGTTGTTTGCATGATCCTACGTTTAGCCATTTTGATACAATACCGGAGTGTGACAGACACACACTGTGACACACAGTCACACAGACAGACATGCAAACACACGAAGACAGCACATACCGCACTAGCATAGCGTCGCGCGGTAAAATTAGTGTCAGTTTTGGTGACACAGTGACGTATCCAGTGTCGTGCCAGTCAGCGTCGGGAGGCTGTTGAATTATGGGAACAGAGTTGTCACTGCGAAACGGACCCTGCTTAGTACTAAATAAAATTGCGCGAACAATACAAGAACGGGCGATTCATGTTGGGACATGCAGTGTGTGCCACAACTTCTAGTTTTAACTTAAACTTTGCTCATTATCCGTATTCAAGTGTTGCTTCTGTGTTTAGCGACCGCGTTAGCATGGCAGGCAATGCAGTTGTCTCCTTCTGCTTCCTCGCTAACTTGTGAACCGAGTGACCTTTAACCTTGACCTTTTGCGTGTGTATTGGTCATGAAATCTCTCATGGTATGAAAGGTAAAGGTCAGAGGTTACGGTTAGAGTGTCGGTTTGAAACGCGGTCGGTGTGACGTCGATCGTGAATCGGGGACAGTTGTCCAGTTGGTTGCTGTGATATTGAGATGGTGGAGGTGTGTGTGTGTAGGTCGTGGACACGGTGCTGATGGATGAGCTGGTGATGTGGTCACGTGTCGTTCTCGTGCTCGCTGTCATACCGTGGCTCTCATACGTCGTTGTTCTTATCTTCTACGCGCTCTCCATTCTCTACGGGTACCTGCCTCCCTGCCTCCCTCTACCTCTACCTCTCTCTCTCTGTCTGTCTCTCTATCAGTGTACCTGTGTATATAGCTAGGTGCCTCCTAGAAGTCTTGAATGGACCCGGACAGAAGTGTTCCATATTGTGACCGACAAATACTTATACACGATAGAGGGTAGTAAGTGATGCTGCAATACGTCTGTCTGTCTGTCTGTTCGTCCCATATTTTAGCTCAACGCTGCACTTTACATCTGTGGTTGCTACAGAACACCAATAGGAAGCCCGTGCCGGAAGTGGCGCCCACTGGTCGTCTAGCAATGGAGTAGTGGCGGGGGGGGGCGGTGTTGCTGGGTGAGTGACAACAGTGTCGCCATCTGGCGAGTGATAATGTAATGTCAACATAGGACGACTGCAGAGAGATGATTAGTGGTCGGACTGACCGACCTGCCTGTGATAGTGATGATGATGATGATGTTGATGCGTGTTTCCATAGCAATGATGACAGCAAGCGACGGACGCAACTCACTCAGCACAGACAGACAGAGAGAGAGAGAGAGAGAGAGAGAGAGAGATTGCTGGGTGTATAGCCTAGGCAGAGCTGTCTAGTGTCTAGTTGATAATGATGGAGTAATGACCAGCGAGCGTGCCCTGCACTCAGCCCTGCACCTCCCCTAGCTCTCAACGACACATATACCTCTGTATCTTTGACAAATTTGGCTACCAAACGGCCTAGAAAAATAGTTAGAGTTACTTGTCAGTGGAATCTTCCTGTTGACATGGTAGCAGCACATAGAACACAAAGCACTGTGACACGTGTTCACTGTCTCAGCCAACTCTGGCAGATATGTTGCCCGTTTTGGTCTCGTCCAGTAATTAGGCGATACTCAAGTTGGTCAGTCCATGATGACTGTTGTTAACTCAATTAGTAGGCGTGGGATTTCCGGTTATTGATTTCCTGTTAGTATTCTTTAGTAACCATAACTCTAAAATGCACTGTTTCTGTGCTAGTAGTATGGGACAGACAGACAGACAGACGGACGGATGCCATCTTCACTTAATGCCACTGAATTTGTTAGTAGAGGTGTAATAACTGCAAGAGTTATCATCTTTGTACACAATAGTTAATACATGGAGATGAGCTAGAGGTTGAGTACCTGCTGCTGCTGCTGGTGACTGTGTGTGTGTGTACTAATGGCAGTCGGTTGAAGCTACATCGTGTGGCTGATCCGCTGCAGAAGATGGACCAGCTGCCCGGCGTCACCATTGTCAAGCCACTGATGGGCGTCGATCCTTTCCTTGAGACGAACCTTGAAAGTCATTTCACTCTTGACTATCCCAAGGTACGACAAACTGAAATGTTGTTGTAGTGAAAATGATGAGAACAGCTGAGAGCTGGTGCAGTTTTTACTGGTGTATATACACAGTAATTACAAAAGAGCTTGCATGCAGTAAAGTTGTCCTCAGTTGGTCTAGTTCTGATTGAAGCTAGCGGTGAGTGACACGGCAGAACTTGAGCAGTGTTAGTAACTGGAGGAGTTATACAAGTCAGTGATGTGGAAGAAAGCTGTGAGATCATGTGTGCAACAGTCTGACGAGCACAGCAGTGCTGGCGGCGTAACAAGCAACTGACATGAAGACACTGGCTGTTAACTGAGTCAGCCAGCCAGCCAGCCAGCCAGCCAGCTGGCCTGTGTGAGTCATATGTCACTGGTTTTTGCACCAGTGAATTACTGAACTACGGTAGGACTGTGGTATATAGCTGAATGTCTGTCAGCAGGACATGATGGGCGACAGGTTTGTAGAGACAGCGTCATCATGACTGCAGTGTGAATTGAGGTGATGAGGTCTGTTGAACTGTAGCAGTTTGAGACGCACAACACTGCTGTCGATGTTGCTGGTAATGACTGACTGGATGATGAATGATCCATCACTCAGTCTGTCAGTGAGTCATCACACTGCAGATGCTGTGTTGTGTTGTCCATCTTCTGCAGTCGTCATGAGTTGATTGGTTTACATGTATCGTGTCTGACTGCCTGTCACAGTAACCTCAGTAACTGGATCAATGTTTCTCTGTGTCGCTGGACTGGTGTTGTTGTCACTGTTTGCTGCTTATGTCGACCTCGTAGCAGATTGGTGTGCTGATATAATCTACAGTCAGTCCGCTCTGTCACGTTAGTGCATCACTGCAATGCTTCTAATGTATTACATTAGAGTTAGAGCTACATTGCCTGGCAATCCTGCTAGATTTTCCGTCCACTGCAACCTACATTGGATTTTATTTTCTTCAGAATCTCACTATTTCAGCACAATTTGTACAATTGAAAAATGTCTGCTGTGATTTAAGTTGCGCGGCGAGCATGGCATGTGGATGGTGCAGGTGATGTAGTGTGTTGTTGTTGTTGTAGTTTGAGTTGCTGCTGTGCGTGGAAGATGACCAAGATCCAGCCATCGCCGTCGTGCAGCGTCTGCAGCAGCGCTACCCCACAGTGCCCTGTCAACTCTATGTCGGTGGCAAGCAGGGTGTCATCAACCCTATGGTCTACAACATGGCGCCGGCGTACGACGCTGCCAGCTACGACATCGTCTGGATCAGCACAAGCCGAATCAAAGGTCGACACCATCTTGAGTTCTTCAAGTCCTGTAACACATCAGTGCGGTTTCCATACCGGAAGTCTGGCGTCTAGAAATCAACAACTGACTGTACACCTGGCGGCCAGTTTAACAAGAGTATCATCTAACGACCACGTACATTTACCAACTGTTCCACGTGAACCTCGGTGAACCGGTTCTCCGTCATTTCTGAAACACAACTTGTGGACTATAAGTGGCATCGGTCTTCTAGCAGTCTGAACACCTTCCCATCACTGACTGAGCAGTGTCAATAGCACTGAAAGGATGAACAACTTGGTCAGTAGACAAAACACACAAGTAGCACTAGTAGAACTGGCACCAGCAGCAGCAGCAGCAGCAGTAGAGGTAGTATTAGATGAATGGCTATTTATCGAGTGTAGATAGAAATGACAGACTGGAGGGATACACGGCATTCGCTGATGTTGATGTAAAGTGCAAGCCTAGTGAGCTGTGTGTGTGTGTGTGTGTGTGTGTGGTTAGCAAGCACCGAGATACTGCTGGACATGGTCTCCAAACTTGACAACCCTGACGTCGCTCTAGTCCATCAGATGCCGTTCACCACCGACCAGCCCGGCTTTGCACACGCCGTCGAAAAGGTTAATTTCAGTTTTGTCCGCTCAGAGTCTAGTGCGAGTTGTGACTTAGTGTGCATGTCGTCACACGAAATAGCGCAGTGAATATTTGACGTGCTTGTTTGTTGTACCTGTCAAGGTGTGTCGTCGTTGATTGCAGGTGTACTTTGGTGCGAGTGCGTGCAAATATCACCTGGCGTTCCACGTGCTCGGCGTGAGCTGTTTCACGGGAATGTCTTACCTGGTGAAGAAGCAAGAGTTAGATCGACTCAACGGCCTCGGCCATTTTGGCAGATACCTCGCTGAAGACTTCTTCATAGCACAGATGCTTCGCGACAAGTTTGTTGATATTACACTCCTGCACGTCATTAAATATCACATTTATTCAGTGATAGGACAAAGGTCCTTTGGCTTATGAAATCTGTTTATATTTTTCTCAAGGGTTCTTTTAGCCTACTTGGCAAATGGGCCGCATATTTTGCTTCTGTAATTTATTAATCTAATGGTCACATTTCTAGACAAGTAATGTCACAAGAGTTTATGAGGCTGGAATGTGTACAGCAGGTGTCTGGGTGGTGTTGGGGTTAGTTTGACTACGTTCACTAGGTGGTAGCGGTTCTAGGCACTGCATTGATCTACATTCATTTTTCTCACTACTATTTGGTGCTATAACAAAACTCAAATGGAGATGGATAGAAACAATGTATTCAGTACGAAGCTGTCACCAAGATCCGAGAGAGGCAAGATAATGACAAGCGTTGCTATGCATCATGCCCAGCTGTGTTGTCAGGCTGAATAGCATGCTGTGTCATTGTTGTAATTATCGAGGTGATGATGGTGATTATCATTGGTGCTGTGTGTGTGTGTGTGTCGGTCTTCAGAGGGTTCTGTCACATTGTGTCAGCGATTCCCGCACAGCAGAATGTAGCGTCAGCGTCGATTGTCTCCTACAAAGACCGCATGGTTCGGTAAGTCAACTGTCACTGATGTGTGGTGTAGTCGTGAATGGTGTGGCTATGTAGAGCTGTCAGATATAGGTGCTGATCCCTTGATGATCCCCGCATCCGGACCATCACAGAATTTCACTTGCTAGCATCTTCAGTGATATGGGCCGTCACAAAGCGTCAACAAATTCCACTGAAAAATTATATTTTTGTTAGGATTTTGGTTTCAAGATTTGCTTTCCTTAATTTCTACGTACATACATGCAGACGTATTATAATGTGCACGGTGGTCAAGCAGAAAGGCTTGAATGTGAGGAGCGGGAATTCTGAGTAGAGTAGGCCAGACCCGACTGCACAGCACACTCCGGGCCTCCTAACTGGATTTGTGGGTAAGGGGAGCGGATGGAACGAGGGGAAAGAGAAAGTAGGGGTGAAGTTAGGGGAGATCAAGTTGGAAGGGTTGGACCCTCGCAGTGTTTGAGACGCATCAGATGCCAGGACTGACACAGAGCCGGTGGTACGTGAGTGCTTATTTCATCTGTCATCACGCAGTGCTGTGAGGTGTGCACACAGGTGTGCCATTATGTTTCCTGGGCAGCATCATCTGCACATGGCATAGATGTGGCATATTGCACAGTTGTATTGTCTGTGCCTGTGTGTTGGATACATGGGTGTCTGTGTAAAAATGGCAGAACTGAACATAATGAGCCAGATTGCGGTGTAGACTTGTGCGGGCTGAAGCAAGAAATGATGTATTAGATGGGGTAAGGGGTACTGATGGGATACTGATGGGGTACTGATCTGGAGATTTTTTCACCGAATGGCTGCGCAGTGGCTTGTGGCAATTTGTCTAATTTTTTTGGCCCCTTTTGTTTTTAATTTCAGGACTATAATTATCCATTATAACAGATGGTGCCAAGGTCACATTCTGGTGATGTGTTAGCAGGGTGTGGATATCTAAAAAAATAACAATCATACTTTCATGCAGATGTTAACTCTTTGACGAGTTTTTTCATCTAAGCATATTGATTGTGAGCGCACACGTGTGTCTGATCATTGACTAAGTTCAGTAAAATGTTTCATCAGATTGTTAACAAAAATTCATAAATTATTTTATAACACAACTAATTAAACGTACATTTCAAGTTTGTACTCATTGACCAAGTTGCTGACAGCTGTTATGACTAGCGTGGTGCAGTTTGGTTGGTGGTGTGGCACAGTGGTAGCGTCGTTCGTCACATCAACAAAGTTATTCTACGCCGAGCCCGGTTAGTAGTGGGATGGGTGACTGTCTCCTGGTGGTATACTGCGTCGTTATGTAACCAACTCAACTAGATCAACTCGCATTCCTCCAGGGTCACTAAATCAAGTAGCAGCTTAACTGGCTAGGATCACGGCGGGAGTGTCACGTCTGCCATGTTGCTAGTAACAGTGAGTGATCCGCTGTGAGATATGGTCGCAGTGAGGCACATTGCAAGCTGAGCACTGTGCGCTGTGTAGTTTACTTACGTACTTGTCTGTGTGTTGAGTTGGTTGAGACTGCGACTGAACATGATGCCAGTGACGGCCGCGCTGCTGGAGCCGCTCGGTGAGAGTATTCCACTCGGTGTCTATGCGTCGTGGTCGGCCTACTATCTGTTTGACATCAACCCGTACGTGTGGTTCGCTGGGCACTGGGCCGTCTGGATCAGTCTGGATTACTTGCAACTCCGTGGCATCCAGGTCTGTCATCCGCCGAGTCTTGTACAGAGTGCTACTGGAGGCTGTGGTGCACTGAGACTGTTGATAGTCCAGCAGTTAAAGCATTGGACTTAGGACTTAAGACTCACTGGTGGTGGGTTCAAACTGCGGCTGCTGTGTTGTTGGACAACATACATGAGACAAGTTGTTCACACCCATGTGCTGTCACCATTCATTATAACTTGGTACCGGCAATAGCTGGGGTATGAACAGGCACACGACACACTGGCCTCGTATCCGTGATCCTGCAGTGCATAAGCTGTATGGTGACTATCTGAGGGCGACAGAAACCAAGGCCAACACCGCCCAGTGTGGCACCGCCCAGTGTGGCTTGGCAACGACTTCACATGTTTACACTGCACGGGCAATTTGCTGAAGATAAACCATGACTGGCTGTGGGTGAAAACAGCGTTTTCAGTGTCCGCTGCGGGAAGTGGAATCAATCTCATTTGCTGAAGCGAATGTTGTGGACAGATGTTGAACTGCATGGTGAATATCTTCCTTGATGACAGCTTAGATGATGTCTGTCAGATCGAGAGCAGTAGTAGTAGTAGGCCAATTGACTGAGTGAGGTCCAACTCAGCACAAAATTGGTCATATCGTGGACACCGTTTGTTGGCTAGTTGTGAAAGGTGTAAGCCGTTGTTGAAGACCACGGGTACAGAGTCTCTGATGGATCTTTGTGCTTCTCTAGACAATGAATGCATGATCAATCAGTGCTGTGAATTTTTGCCCGTTTTGTTTTTAATTTCAGGACTATAATTATCCATTATTTTTGCCCGTGATAAGAAACTTCTTGTTTAATAATGTGCGACATTGAGTCCGTCAGACTGTTGATGCTGGCATGAGAGAGAGAGCCGGTGTCATTGTATTGCGTTAGAAGTCGAGTGGTGGACGATGACAGAGTGATGCTTTAGAGCACTATCAGCTAACATTGGTGTTGTTTGATTATTGTCAAGCCGACAGCATGAGTTTGGCTGGTGAACTGTGTTATGTGTGTGTGCGGCGTTTAGAACGGTCCTTTGCCTTTCTCTGTGCTGACGTTCGTCGCTGCGTGGCTGATTCGCGAGCTGCTCTACATTTTCATCTACTTTGAGGCGGTGTCCAACGTCCGACACATCACGTGGGGCAAGCGGACGTATCGCATGTCGGACTTTGGCCGCAGCCTGAGCATTGCCACCGAACGATCGGCGTTGCTGCTTGTATAGTCGGTGTTGTGTGTCCTGTGACAGACAGACGGACAGACGGACGGACAGATGATCGTGCTTCGTTCTGCAACATTCTGAACAGGTTAATCGTAGATAGCGGACTTTGCCCCTGGTGCCGCATTCTGATGAACTGTAGTTGTCTCACAGTCATGGTACCGCCACCTGGTGAACTTCTCCAAAACATAACTTTTTGCTTGATTCTGGCCCATTGTCCTCCCGTGTGAGAACATGACGTCATCGAGAAAACCGGAAGTATATAACATACCGCAGCACTGTGAGCTGATGACTGAGCCGCGGCTGCAGCTAGCTACATGCGTAAAGAATTGTGTGAAGTTTGGCAGTGTGGTTTTTGAGTTACGAGAGCAGACAGACAGACAGACAAGACACACTCATCACAATATTTGGCACCTGTCCCGGGGGCGGAGTAGCGCTGTATCCACCAGAGGCCAAAGTTTTTATTGTTAAGACATACACAACAGTATTCTGCTACAGAGTGACTTGTATATACAGTTGTGTGGTGTTTCTGTTTATTGCTGTCGAGCTAGTTAATATATTTTGCTATGTCTTATTGTACTGTTTTGTGGTAATTTTGTGACTGTATTACTCGGTAGATTTCATAAATTGTTCGTATTTGATTGTGAACTGGTGCAGTCTGGCATGGTTCTGAGTGGTGATAAATTTGCTGTCACATGAATCATGTTGCTGTCAGATCATAAAATAGAAGCCGAGCATCAAATAGATTCCATGCTGAGGTTTAGTTGCATGTAGGCTGCGTAGCCGATAACAGATCATCTCCGTCTGACCAGATAGAATTGACAGTGAATACTAGGATGCACAGTGCAAAATAGGCTGGATATCAACAGTTTAAGTTACATAAAATATTTAGTGTTATGTGGATAATTTCATTTGTATGCAGTCAGTCGTTTCAGTGACCAGTTGAGTGTACTGTGGATATGTATTAATATACAAACCAGGTGTCAAAGGTATGCCACGACTCGCAACTCAGTTGTACTGATAGAAGCCGGACGATTCATGTACGGTATGTGCTGCAGTTGTTGCTGATGAATGTTGTTTGTTATGGGCAGTCGTGTGTATAGAGACAAAACGTTGACCGATTTCAACCACAGAAACATTTCTGTTTCAGACTGGCTTCAGGAAACATAGAGATTGGCCGACTTGTGCACATTGCGTGATCTAGCGCACAGCGAAGTGCTGCTGTACTCAGCTGCGTAATTCTGTAGATTTTTAACGGCAAATCGACACGGTTCTACAGCTCGTTGAAAATGTTTGCAGTCGGAGAATGATTTAACATAAAACAATAAGTGTAATTAATAGCTAGCTGTGCAGTCTGTGTGTATATATGTGTGCATATATGTGTGTGCGTATGTGTGTGTTTGTTCATTAATTTGTTGATTCTACACAGTATTGATTTGATAGGTGCTCGTGTGCTTGGCAAGTCAGTGTCTGCTAGCTGCTTGTCTCAGTGTTGTTTTAGTGATATAGCAAGCTGTCCACTAACTCGTGGCCGTGCGTACTTCCAAACACGCGAGAGCTGAGATCCAAGTGTGAGCGACCGTATGTCTGTTTTCTTATCGCAGTTCCCACTTGCCTTATGCTGATCAGTAGAATCAAGTCCATTGTTGTAGCTACCAGATGCCTTGGTACATATACTGACACTGCACACACTTTGGTTAAAGCTTGGAACCGTGCTGGCAAGCTGACAGCATTCATAATGACCGTTGTGGGACTTTTAGTGACGGGATGAGAGAGGGAAAGGAGGGTTTGGAGTGGAAGTGAGGGGCGAGAAAAGTGGAATGGAATGGAAGTGTTAGCGTGCCTGTTGTTTGTACAAGTACCCTCCTCCTCGAGTTGAAACCAGTTACAGTGTTGACTGGATGTCATGGTGTGTGCTTCATTGAGGTGTACAAATATAAACGATTACAGTTGGTCATGTTAACAGTTTGCTGAATCAGTTGTGTGAGCAACTGCAACTGGTGTTTGTAATACAATCTACTGTCAACTGTGGCTGGCTGCAATAGGACATCATGGTCAGTCCACACCACTGACACAGTGAGACTCAACAGTTTCATCACATTGGCGGTGTGGATTGGGCATTAAATGTGTTTGTGTACTTCATAATCCATTCAGTCGTAGAATAAACTTACACTTGTTGATTTTTTTTGGCATTTTTGGCCACAACAGGCATAAGACTTAATACTTAGAGTATGTTTGCTGTCAATACTGCAGAATTGGAGAGAACATTGTCTTCTTCAATACTATTCGGCCAAATATGTCTTGTAGTAATATGTCTCGTAATAATGGCCCAGTTGCTAGATACGTGTAACATTATACATTGCTGCATCGATCGTTTTTTTTTTCTGTGAATCGTGGATTTATTAATTGAATGAATTATCAAAAACATTTTATTAGTTGTTACCCATGCCAGCAGTCATTGCAGTGGCATGGTAGTAACACTTTCAGTTGTCTCTGTGAGTATGTGTGTGTGTGTGTGCGTGCGTGCGTGTGTGCGTGTGCGTGTGCGTGTGTTCTAAGAAGAAAACAGCTTGATCTATCGACGCCAAAGTAAGTCGAGATAGCATGCATTAGGCACATGTTGAGCATGAGGTCAAAAGATAGATACGTCAAAAGGATGTGGTAGAGTTGGGGGGGGGGTTAGGAT
>Ga0209782_1001643_pt1 | contig 11872 bp, 11 predicted proteins | sample WorMetmaBAHAMAS1_FD_187390 | JGI IMG/M metagenome (GOLD analysis project Ga0209782, IMG submission 187390) | Marine gutless worms symbiont microbial communities from Max Planck institute for Marine Microbiology, Germany - Inanidrilus... | ecosystem: Host-associated > Annelida > Digestive system... | reverse complement strand
TATTAGGGATGCATATGTGTAATTATGTACATGATAAGCTATCATGTACATGTTTACAAAATTACACATAGTGTACACGAATGTGGTAGCGGTAACAAAATTCATTGCTAAAAATAATAAAAAAAAACTACATCAGCCAGTAAAACAAGTTAAACAACGTGACATTTTGATGACTTAATGCAAAATTAAGCAATAATCTGCGGCAAATGAACTTCACTGAGGACTCTCTAGCTGACGTTACAGGCGGCTACGGCCATTACTAGCTATGATGTTATAGTAACTGAGAACCAAGTGAGAATCATCAGCGTTTTATTATTGCCCACCACATTCGTGTAAATGTTTACAAGTTTCATGTACAGGTTTACAAAATTACATGACAGGCGCATCCCTATTATGTATCTGAATCCGGATTCCTAAATCGAATATCCCGTCAATGTCCCAATTTGTTGGTAGATGTTTCACTGCTTTGATATTTTAAATTGAATGTAGATAAAAATAACCAGTTATCCAGCTTGTATTGTATGATTCTACAATTGCACAGTCTGATTAAGCGACATAGGCCACCTTATCACCAGATGCTGCCTGTGTAAATTTTGCATATACTTGCAAAATGCCCATGTGTATTACACAAGTTAAGAATTTGATTGATGGAAAGAAAATGTCTATATTTACTTTCAGTATTGTTTTGCCTCAAATTCATAAAGTAATTGCTTTGTACTGTTTTATTTGCAGACGATAGGATTTAGTGTTTTGTAAGCATGGCTTTCATTGGCCGTGTATTGCTGAATCACATTCGTAATGTGCCAAAGGTTCGCGTGTTGTCAGCGGCAGTTTGCTCTTGGCAGAAACTGACGGCTGTTGCGGTATCACAGACACGCATGATGTCTTCTTCTTTGCATGAAGGTGAGCAGCTAAATGGCAACATGCCAACCAACAGTGTGATTGTTAATTAGTTACATTCCAGTCAAGACTCTTAAACATCCTCATTAAATTACAACTCAACAATATGTAGGTGAGAGATCTTCTCTCTGATCAACCAAATAATGTTGTCCTTTCTGCTAGTTTCAGTGATACCGTGCTTATTGCATTTCTCACATTGTAATTAATTTTATTCGCTTAAAAGAACAAATAAAACATTCGATCAAGCAGGAGCACCAAGGCACAAAACCTGTAGTGCACTTACAGGTGTCCTAAAACCAACAGCACAGTTGCATATGCAGTTTAAGACCTTATTGTGTTGCGATAAAAATGGTATGAATTAACATGAAAGAAATTGAACATGTAAGCATGTAAGAAGAATAAAACGATTAAACTGTACAAAACATGAAAGTCATTAATTAATACCGAGTTAACATTTATTTTATTTTTATATCCATTTTTCATTTTGATTTTATTAACTTTACATACATATTTTATATTCAGCTTTTAACTTCAAATGTGCTATTAACAAACTGTGCTTAATAAAATTATTGTTGTGTTTATTGTCTTTTTATAAACTTTTACAATAAACACAACAATAATTTGATTATCGGATACCACAGTCATGCCTTTTATCAGGAAAACTTTTTGGATTGTCTTTTTTATTCTTTTTGCTATAAACATATCATACAGAAGCATTCAAGCAACTGTGATTCTTTGACATGTATGTGTATCTGAGAACGATGCGTGAGATCACTAGGTTTTAAAACTCACAACTTAATGATATTGTAGGTTTTGAACAGCCATTGTAAAAGAGTAATTTGTGACATACACATACTGAGTTGCATACTCGATATGTGTGTGTTTGTGACTGCAGAGCAGATGTTCTGTTTCCAGTGCGAACAAACTCGCCTGCGCAAAGGTTGCACGACAGTCGGTGTGTGTGGTAAGACGCCACAAGTTGCCGAGCTGCAAGATCTGTTGGTTCATGTCATCAAAGGACTTTCATTGTACTGCAACGAAGCCGCCAAGATGGGGGGCAGAATTCCCTACGAGATTTATGACTTTACATTTAGTGCCCTGTTCAGGTGAACATTTGTATGTTAAAATATTTATTACTAATGTGTATATATAGTATATGTGTAAGTGGTATAAGTAACACCCCAATTCCCATTTTGGTAGTTGACATCACATCAGCAAAGGTATCCATCTGTAAGGCTTTGCTTCGACAAAACTCAAAACTTTGCAGTTCTAAACTGAAAATACCACATATGGTTGTTGTTGTTGTTGTGCTGTTTTAAATATAAATGGCAAGGTGGTTGTGTTGTTCTATAAGCATGGATACTAGTAGATACACTAGTAGAATTTATGGAAGGATTTCCACACAGTTTTTAGAAGGAGTACCCATTGAGACAAAAGACACTTGGTTAGATTTTGGATGATCTGTGGTGCATATTGTCAGCCAGCCACCGTATAGCTACCAGCTGGACTAAATGTGGCACTGGCTGCACGTAAGTTGCATTGCCATAGCAACATCTACAAATGATTTGTTTGTACAACAGCGATTGCACACACAGTTTCGTTTAACATAGTTGAACATTGATTCAGTATTACGGTGCCTTGACTGTGTTTTCTGATGTTGTCATGGTTTATTGAAAGTACATGTGCAAAATGCATGAAAATGCACATATTTCTGCATTTTTCAAACTCGGTAAGTGCAATACAGCTGGTTTTTGTTGTACACATGTTATATATGGCAGCACGCTGACGAACGTTAATTTCGACGCCGATCGCTTTCCATCGATGATCAAGCAAGCGGTTGAATACCGAGAGCAGATGAAGCAACTGTACGAGTCACAGTGTAAGCAAGCTGGTACAAGTCCGCGTGAGTTTAGTCAGAGCGAGGCCACGTGGATGCCTGCCGCTGACATGTGGACTGGCCCTACAGAACAGCTGGAGGCCGAAGGTAGTTGCCAATGTGTCCGCGTTTGTGGCTGATTGAATATCTGTGGCGCAAGTGCAGTAGTGTTATAAACAAATAAGTTAAGTTTTGCATAAATATGTTAATGCTGTTTTACAACATATGTTATACAAGAACTGCAAAGTGTGATTGTCGCTAGGTTACAGTAGACAAACATTTGCTTTCAGATCGGTGAAAATCATTCAATATTTGTCATCTAAGCACTTTCCTTACTTATATGGACTATATCTACAATGGACTGATAGGTAGTGTGTTGAATTTCCTCTGTTAGACATGGCACCAGCTTACCCAGGTTGTCCCATAAAAGAGGCCGTTAACTGGATGTTCAATCTGAGGAGAGCTATAGCCGTGTCCCATACACATGCAGAAGGTGAAGGGCAGAGGTCACTCAGTACAAAAGTTAGAGTAGAAACGGATGGACAACAGGCGAATTGATGGACAGAGGTGATTGCATTACTTCCCGTGCGATGACCTAGTTTGCTTACTTATTACTGTTATACATGTGTAGAAATAGAACAAACGAAACTTTTGATAGCGTTTATTCAGATTTATTTACACAACTAAACAGTTTGCCGTAACTGACTGAAAAAAATCCACAGCAATAATAACATTGTTTTCCTTAAGGAATCATTGTGATGGAACCATTATGGCACACAAAATTCTTTCACAGATCGGATATCCAGTCACATTGAGGCACTGGCATTGCCGGCTGTGGCTAAGTAGTAGCGGTAGAATCAACAGCAACACGCAGATAATGGCCTCTTTTCTACTACAACCTGGGTTAGCCGGTACCAGAAGGACAGAACCATTGTGGATTTTAATGGAGCGAGAGATGACGGGGTGGCCTTTGAACGAGCCCTTTCAGATATTTTAGATCTGTTACGTGCAGGTCGACAGTTTGGTGTTAAACGTGATTTGGACGAGTATGGTGCTGATGTGCACGGTGTGAGACAGCTGATCATCTACGGATTGAAAGGGATGGGTTCATATGCTCGCCATGCTCGTCTGCTTGGTGAATGGGATGATAGCATCGGTGCCTTTACGAGTGAGGTAACTGCTCTCGTTAAATCAAGAAGCTGCCGTCACACTATACACATAATATATGCCCAGTTACAAATGCTAAGGGGACCATAAGTTAACTTTGTCAGCGGCGAACTGGTGCAATCTTCGCTTTAATTTAGACATCGTACGATTCCACGGCGACTGTAGCCTACATATGTAAAGATGTTGTACAGCACCTGTGAAAAATTCCTGTAAGCTTGTGTCGTACGCCGCTCGTGAACAAGCTGCGCAGCACCTGTACTGTGGTCGTTTGATAACCATACAATTGGACATATTGTGCGGGCAGCATGAGGCGATCATTCAAACATCGTTAGGTGCCCATACAGTGATCATAGGAATCGCTTTGGCATCGTGATATCACAGAATTGTACGACGAATCTTAGGAATATAACTCCACATTAATTGCTATGATTTATCGTATGATGTGTCAAAAATGTCCAAAATAATCTCACGGCGACAATGCCATGCTACATGGTATTTGGATAACTATGCCGCAGTTCTTGAAAAACTTTTGATAGTAACACTGGCTGCTTTAACAGTGTTCTAACATGCTGTTTTAGTTGAAACAGAATTCGCTTAGTCAGTGACTCAAAAATTGCTAGTACATGCTGCAGATACATTGAACAAAGATAGGCAACCTAACAGTTATTCTCTTAATCAGTTCTGTAATTTACATTCATTTATAATTAAAAGAAATTGAATCAACTCTGCAAGCTGTTGTTTGCATTTCGCTGATGTGACTGGAAATGGGGAGTATGAAGTACTGGTAACTGGTAAGCACGAAATAAGAGTTACATTTTTAACCGATGAAAATTTTGGGGGATTAATCAGTTAACTAATTGTTAAAAAGTGCAGCAGTAAAGCGAGTTTGATTCTAGCTAGCTCAAAGTGTCATTACAGGGATGAGCTCATACATAGTGGAATTCATCGTCCATGCTTCAGTGCATGTTGTCGGTTGATGGTTCTGATGAGCCTTGTTATTGACAAGAAGCACTTGAAAACTGTTGGGCCCATTCACCACAACGAGCCGCCTCACGATGACGACAACGACAATGCGTGACAGAGGGGACCGCTATGGCCCCATGGAATGGGCCCAATAACACGCTGCTGCACATCATTGCAATGTTTCTCTCTGCTGCTCATTTGCTGTTATTCTTGTCTCATCTGTCTGAGGAGACGTACATGCCATGACCTTTTTAAACTCTTGGCGAATTTTCGGCACTGTGCACTGTGAATACTGTAGGTGCTGGCATTCCTCGTTGATGGGCCGGAGTCCGAGCGACATGACCTCACGACTACTTTCGAGTGGGCTCTGAAGCTTGGAGAGAACAATCTCAAAGGCCTTGGCTTGCTCGACAAAGTTCATCGACAGCGTTTCGGTGCACCGTCCCCAGCACAGGTCACAACCACTCCCATACCAGGAAAGGTAACTTCTGGAGATTAATTTTGCTGCAGATTTTGTTGATATTTTAGTAATATTTTGTTCATCTCTTGTTTTTTTCTGGCCTGTATGCATGTGTACTGTCAGTGATAGTTTTAGTTTTCAGTTACTTCATATTTTCTTAATTGTTACATAGTACATAGGTGTGCTACTCATCTCCATGTTGTGGACCATTGAGTATGTAGCTAACTATATCACAGTTAGTGATGTAATGGCAGACCTACGGTTAGTGGTTACTTTCTCATCCAAAGAACACAACTAATGCCGTTGACTAGTACTTTTTTCCATTCTACTGAGGAATGGAGGCTGAGCTGGTCCCCTTACTTACTAATAAATTATACCTACAAATGGTCACCTGTGTCTGTCAGTAGCTCATATCAAGTACCTAGTAGGCTAGATGATGAGTCATGCATATTCATGCATGGTCGACAATATAGGCTGATAGCACAGACTAGCTGGCTGACTGCTGGCAATTATAATATTCATGTAGTCCATAATACTGCTGCCAAGCCAAGTGATTTGACTTTTGCCTTAGATTTGGCTTCAGCTGACCATTGTGTGCATTTAAAAATTATATTTACTTACTTATATGTATTTAGTATGCAAATTACGGTAACTGCACAATAATGCTACCATTCATATTATAGGTTGCCGCCTTCTAGTGTATTACATAGAATTTCTTTGGTCAATACTAACTGAGCTCAAGGTGATATAACTTTGTTAGTGCGTGAATTCTGTTGCCACTGGGTAAAACTGCTTAATAGCATTGTATAAATTTAATAAACTAAGAATTTACTGACCTGAGCCAAAAAGTAAACAGTTTGTTTATTTAAACAAGTCTTTATTGGGAAGAAGCAGTACCAGTAGTAAAATGAGGAAAGGTTGCTTGAAGATGGTCACAATTGGTCAGTTAGGGTTCCCACTTACCTGGGAAACCTGGAAAACTCGTGGAATTTTATGTTACGCCGGGAATTTTTGGTATTATAAGTCGATTTTCGCTGGTTTTGATACTCTAATGGCTGTGTCGTGTACAAGTTAATTCGTGTTACAAAGTAATGAATGGTGGACGTCAATGATGAATGTCTCATATTTTTTGTATATCTCGGCTGGAAACTATGACCGAAAGCACCTTGAAAAATTCTAAAATGGACTGGAAAACTCCCGGATTTTTTCTTACAAAAAAGTGGAAACCCTGTCAGTAACTGAGTCTTTAGTGTAATCAGCTACCACTCAGCCAGATTGGTCTGGAAAACGATAACAATAACCACATTATGGCCATTATATACGGTCAACCTGTGTGAGCTGGCAGCTGCAGTTCCTAACTGGAGGGTTTTCATTGAGCAGTTTTACTACCTGCATGCTCTTGTTAATAGCAACTATCAGTTAATCAGACAGTATTATTTGTCGACACAAGGAGACAAAACAGAACTAGTGCATTTCAGTTAATGAGAAGACACTGAAGTTTTCCCCGGCAGTGTTAACGTACTTTAATTGCCATACAATTGTTCTAGAATAACAGCTGTAAAGTAAGTTTGTTGATGTTGTAGGCAATATTGGTGACGGGACATGACATGAATGAGCTGGATATAATCCTGCAGGCAACTAATGGACGTGGAATTAACGTCTATACTCATGGGGAGATGCTGCCTGCACATGGCTATCCAGGACTCCGCGAGTACAAGGTCGGCTACTGTCTTTAAATTGCGGGTTTAGCACATTTCTATATTAGCAGTAGCATTTTTTATGTATTTTGTATCTGTGTTGTGTGTAACTAATTTAGCCTTATGGCTACAATAGACCAATAAAACTTACTTACTTACTAGAATCTTTGTTGATGCCACTTTCTGGTTGGCCTTTTGGAGACGTTGCTTGTGTTTAGAACTCCGTGTGGGCACCGGGGCCTAATGCGCCCTAGATTTCGGTGCTATATAGATTATTGGTGTGTTTCTTACCTTATAACTTGCTTTCTTTTGCTTCTTATAACTTGCTTACTTTTTCTGTTGCTTATATTTCTCTTTTATTTACTTCTGCTTTATCTTTTCTTTTAAGAATAGGCCCGCTCCGTTTCCAGGCTGGATGTTGTAAGAGGAGACTAAACCTGCGTTATGTATCAGTGCATTTTATGTTGTAGTATTTTTGTGTCTGGTGATTTGTTTTTTGTTGACATAGTGGTTGTAGATTAAGTTTTTTGTTAGACTAGGTTTATTGTGTTGTTTTTGGTTTTTTCTCCGAGCTTTGATTTTCATTGTTTCAGTACTAGTCAAGAGATTTGATGGGAAGAGCGTCTCTGACATTTGATTTGTGTAGTCTTACTGGAATCATTTTGTTTTCATGTGGTTTTTGAAATTGATTATACATGTCCAAAACTGGTTTCACGAATCAAAAATCCTCAGTACATCTGGACAGCATTTTAGTAGTACGACCCGTAACTAGGCACAAATAATGGTGATGGTCTATTTGTAGTTGATGTTTACATTCACGGTTTTATTATTGATTTTTAATGTGACTTAAGGTTCAGTGTTTTTTATGTGATGGCAGTGAGTGGCCTCATCCAATCCTTATCCTTTCTTCATTCACAACCATACTTCTGACAGAATGGATGTTGCTCCTTTATGCCAACTGTTTGATGACAGTACCAGGTAATAATTACTGTTAATTAATATCATTTGCTCATGGTAAATAAATTATATTGTTGGGTGTGTGTCCAGCATTTGGCAGGCCATTTCGGCGGTGCATGGCAGATGCAGAAGTTTGAGTTTCCCAGTTTCCCCGGTCCAATCGTCGTGACGACAAATTGCATGATCGAGCCACTGAAGTCGTACAAGGAGAGACTGTTCACGTCGAATGAGACTGGATGGCCGGGATGTAACCACCTTCGTCTGCCTGGCGATGCGGATCAGCTGGTAGATGCAGCACTCAGTGCACCGGGCTTCTCCGAGGAAGACTGCCAACCCGGAAAAGCTCCTGGTGGTGATAAGATGTTGTCGGTTGGATTCGGACACGATGCGATATTGGCCAACGCAGAAACGGTAAACAGTGATTGTGTGTTGCTTGAGCTGGACGTACAGTAGTAGACACTTCAGTCTGTCATATCCAGTGACTTAAGGTCAACCACTTTATACCAAAACGATGTTATATGTTTTGGCAGAAAAGCAATGCACGTCATTTCAGCTTTACTTTGGAGGTGAATAGGTTAGTTGTTGTTTAGTTGGCTGTATGCTGGTGAAAGTAGTAAGAAAATGAAAAGAACTAAAATGCACACAGATGCTGTGTTGTGGGTGTGGGCAAGGTGTAATTTCTCATAATGGAAGTTCTCTTGCTGATGTCAACAGTTCTGCTACATTGTAATTTCATATTAATAACTTTATTGGCTGGAAAAAAGCCAGTGTATCTCTGTTGTTTTGCAGAAATTATCCACACAAAAAAAAACAGTTTGAGGAGTCATTTCATTGTTAATGTTTCGTATTTTATGTCGTGTTGTCGTATAATACATGTAGTTTCATCTCTGTCATGACCGTCCTAGACTCTTACGATATAACGTGCTGCTTTGTGTTGTTAGTTTACTAATCTGGCTACATGTGTAGGTGTTAAAGGCAATCGCGTCCGGTGAGCTGACACGAGTTTTCGTAATTGGAGGTTGCGATGGCTCAGAGAACAAGCGTTCGTACTTCACAACGCTTGCCAAGTCATTGCCGCCAGAGACGTTGATCCTGACGATGGGCTGTGCCAAGTACCGCTTCAATCGGCTCGAGTTTGGCACTCTGGGCTCAACCGGCTTGCCACGACTGCTCGACATGGGCCAGTGCAACGACTCGTACGGCGCGGTCATTGTCGCGTCGGCACTCGCGGACGCGCTGCAGACGGATGTCAATTCTCTGCCGCTGTCGATCACATACTCGTGGTTTGAGCAGAAGGCGGTCGCCGTGCTCCTGTCGCTGCTGCATCTTGGAATCCGCAACATGCGCATCGGGCCTGTACTGCCGGCGTTCCTGTCACCGAAGGTTGTTGACATGTTGGTTGAGAAGTACAACATCGTGCCGTGTGACATGCGGCATCCAGAAGATGACCTGAAACTGATGCTGCAGCAGCAGCAGTAAACTGTCCAGGTTTTTTCTTAACAACAACATTAAATAAGCAGGGTTCCCACTGACCTGCAAATTCATGGAATTGGAATGATGGGTGGCCAAATTTTCAAAAGATCCTAAGATGATCTTAGTATGAAATTACGACAATAACCACAGTTGCGAACATCCTAGGAGAAAGTTGTGATCAAGCTGATTTTCGAAAAATCGTATCGTAGAACTGCGAACAAATAACGTCATTACTTTACGATAACAATCTTGCAGTCGTAGGACCAAACAGTGAGACAAAATTGTAATAAAATTACCACAAAGTTACAATAAAGCCACGATAAAACTTAGTTACGAACAATAAGCGTTGCTTAGTGAACTTTCGTTTTATTTGTTATTTACGTAAAACAGCCAAAACAAGGTGGATAATTACATCATGATAAACGCTCGTCGTGAATTAAGTAAGCAGCTGACACTGACATCGCCTCTTGTGATCGGCTGCTATTTTTAATTAGGATAACATTACGAGAAAGTTGCGATGTACTAAGATTATTTTAGAAAATTAGTTTACGATGATTTTAGGAAGATCTTAGGAACCTTTGAAAATCAGGCCCCAGGAAGTGGGGACTTTTAATTGAGTCAGGGAAATTATTGGACGCTTGATTGCCTATGTAGTATGTAAAGAGCAACGATCAGGTCACTGTACTGTACAGTAGCTGTATTTTGACAGTTGAAATTAATTGTAACAAAATGTCTAAATTCATTACTACGTGATGACTGATCAGAATCACTGAACAGGAGGAGAAGGCTGCTTTGTCACAGAATGTTGGCGTTCGTGGTCAGGGAATAATATCGCATTTGTCAGACACGGTCAAATCAGAGAATTTTATTGTTACAAATGAGTAGGAACCCTAAATAAATAATGCCGGTTGCATGTTGGCTTTGAATGACGTTAATCGTGTGTAATTTCATTCTGTAGATGGTGAGTGAAAGAGTGTTAATGTATATGAAAAATGCCTGATGGTGGCATTTTTTAGCCAAGGACGAATCGTTATTGTCATACGTACTAATTAAGCACTTATGTGGGAGATTGTTGTGATGTTTTCTTGAGCATTGTTTTGTTCGTTTCCAGTGAGGAAATAGAATGGCGATTGTGTTATCCAGCTGACTTATTAATCATAAAACTTCATGCTGTTGTATTTGTGATGTATGCACTATTCATTGTTTAACTTGTGTTAATATTGAATAATTTTTGGGATAGTATTTATATATGGGTCAGGCAGATATTTTACAGGACTTTATATGTAGGAATAGATGTTATTCTTTAACTTATGATACAGTGATAATTTGGTGGTTACATGCGTTATCAGTATTACTGCCTATTGAAGTCTCTTGTGTTGTGTATTCGGTTTTGCTGGCTGCCGTTATTTTCATGCAACTAGTGTATTACATAATGTAGTTGTTTTGGCATTCATTCACTGTATGTATAAACTCGTGCTGTTAGCAACTTGCGTGCAGTTTTACAACCCGATATTTGTCCGACCTTGTGCAGATTCATCCATTGCAATTTTGTTCAAGAGAGATTATAACAGAAGCGTTCACAAGATGATGTAGGTAACACCACTGAGTACAACTGTAGCGTCTTCTCCCTAATGTGAACATGCCAGTTGCTGTCGGCATGTGGACAGTAAAATTTTGTTAAACAGAATCTACCTGTGGGTGCTGGCTAACACTGATTGACCAGTTTAACGGCTACAAAATAATTTTAACATAAATGCATTCACAAGCTTTATAACTAGCATTGTGCGTTTTTGTCAGTAAATCAAATCAAATCAAATGCATGCTAGCTAATATCTCCTCCTGCTGAACCAGGGTAGTGTTGCAGTACATCTGCTTACAGGTCTAGATTATCAATCGCTCCTGAGGCGTCTGAAACTGCAGATGTCTAGCATTGGTAAGTGGGTCTTTTTGCAACACAGTGTACATGCAGATGGCAATATTTTGCGTAGTATTTGATGATGTGTATATGCTACCTATGCTGTTGTAATAACAAATAGCCAATTCATGGTGCATCTAGTATTTGTCATCAAACACCACAGCGCAGTGCAGCTGCAAATGTAGTGACACAGACTACTTGCCTCGAGATTGTGACAGCAAGGAAACCGCGAAGTGTTTTGAACTTTACTCAAATCAGTTACTACATTTCAAGTTATGTCTAAAAACACTGGACCTTAGAAGTATAGTACAGTATTAATTACTCATCCTGCCCAGTATTTAAAGTTTCAAATGTTTTGTTACACATTAATTTTTGTAACGTTAAAAATACAAGTATTAAATATTTTTCGTGAAGTATTTCAGATGCAAGTATTTTGTCGAGTCCCTAGATAGCCTACATTTTAC
>Ga0209782_1001642_pt1 | contig 11875 bp, 7 predicted proteins | sample WorMetmaBAHAMAS1_FD_187390 | JGI IMG/M metagenome (GOLD analysis project Ga0209782, IMG submission 187390) | Marine gutless worms symbiont microbial communities from Max Planck institute for Marine Microbiology, Germany - Inanidrilus... | ecosystem: Host-associated > Annelida > Digestive system >... | reverse complement strand
CCCCATGGATCCGCCACTGCCTCTGTTGTTCACGCAGACTACTCTTGACAGCAACAATAAATCAAGGTGGACTAAATCTCAATGACGTTGTTGAACACATTACTGAAGCTTTAAAGCATTATTTAGGTTTTAGATTACCAGAGTAAAACAAGCAGACATAAACATAGAGAATGCACAAGCGTAGGCTACATGACTCTGCCTATCTGTCAAATAACAGTACTCAACATACGTTATAAATTACATTAGCCTACATTAAATTATCCTGAAAACCTCACTTACTGTTAAGTATATAGTTAAAACTAGTTAACTAGTCTAGTACCATAGTTTAAAAAACAGTTAATTTGAGAATTTGTGTTTATTATGGACGAGTACAACACTGTGATGGGTGGTTGACATTAAATGATATTTTTAACATTTGTGACATTTAAACAGTCAAACTGTAACAAATAAAAATGATTGTTTGCAGAGTGCAATGAAAATTTTCCCGCATTTCAAAATAACGTTACTGTTTTAGGGAAAATTTGTAAAGTTGTAATACTGTAGATTTTTAATCTCTTATTATGAAAATAAACCAATAAACTTGTGAATGCAGTGAATTTATTCTAAAAACCCAGCTGTATAACTAGTATTTAAACTGTGGCTATCGAGGTGATGCACTCACTGCAAGTGATGCGGTCTACACACGATGATGCCAGATGAAAGCATTAAACAACTTTAGATTTTGACAAGTTTAAAAAACTAATAATAAACATTACAATGGCTATGATACAATGGAAAAATATGATTTTCTTTTCAGTGAGAAAAACATTAACCAGTATATAATCAGATTAACATGACACATTTACGACACAGCTTCAGCAGCTTGAATGATAGTTGTTTGGTCACTAATGCTGTATCAGTTACTTTTGAGTGCACACTGTACAAGCTAACAACATGAAACACATGCTGCATAAAGCCTAAATTCTATGGCAGCAGTTTCCTCATAGCATCCTCAAGTTACAAGGATGTCGGGTGTGTCTATGGGTCTACTACGGGCAGTGCTGCCTGTTTGTCTGTTTTGTCATGTCGTTCTACAAATTCCACGAGCACGACTTGATGCAAACATGTCAGCGACACGCATTGTAACATGCTGAGATGAGATGGCCTGAAAGTCACAAGCATCCTCGTAGCATCCTTGTCAACACGCCTGACACAACCGATTTTCTCGTGACATGCCAGCAACATCCACATGACATATGCTACGAGGATACTACATCGAAACTGCTCCCATGACTCTGGTCACTGGAGATTAAAAGTTTGTGTTAGGCATAATAAATAACTGACAAATCAAGCGGTGACAGCAAGCGGTGAAGTTAACACACTCAGAAGTGCTAGAGATCAGGCTTAACAACCCTCGTAAATAGATTTAAATACTGACAAATGAGTTTCTATCACTTCACTGCCATTCAAAGACTTTAAACTTTATCAAACTAGTTGGTACAAATTATAGTATGTTTAGTATAATACAAAAGCATTTTAATGTACAAAGGTGTGTTTTACTCTCTCCTCAACTGAGTGATGCTCAGTTGCACAAAGATTGAATGACGAGGCTATAGGTCTGACACTGTGGTAGCCAAAATGTCACTGTACAACAAATTGTTGATGCATCTTCACTATGAATGATTGAAAACTGCAAGTTACCAAAGCACCAGAGAGGTACTGGATTAGCATCAGCCGGACCATCATTTGTACCTCGCATCAGATAGAGATAACCAATACACCATGTAAATATGTCACCACTCGATCTCTACAGGACAGACATTCCTACATGCACCCAACCAACAGTGCAGAACACTGATGCCTACTGTGAAAAATAAAGCTAAACGAAACATTCTGAATACAACAGGTTCACAACATGCAACGTAGCTCAATCTACCATTGCTACCATCACTAGACCCGCCTGTCATCAATAACAGTTACGCTTCACTCTCGTTAACTTCCAGCTGGTCGTCCATGTTTGGAACAATGAGATTGTCCTTCGACATCAAATTGTACTTTGTCACAAAGATGGTGAAACGTCGACACAGCGCTGTCTCGTTCTGCACAAACACAACATCATCATCGGCGGCGGCGCCATCAAATTCACACAGACAGCACTAGTCTTTCAAGTAGTTGAGTGACATCCCAAATGAAATTCCAATTGCCCAGTCATCCAGTAGCTTAACCACAAGTCTCAAAATAAAGTGAATCACACACGTGAATGCAATAGCCACAATTTCACACTAACTCACAGACACCACAATCACCATAGTTTCAATAACAGTCCGTGATTTAAATAATCATTGGGACGACTGAATGAAATCAGCAACTTGTTTTATTTGTGACCGATATTGAGTCTTCCGCATCTCGATCAGTCACAGTTACACATTTGGTTGATTTAATGTCAGCATAATTACAACAGAGAACTAAGCATCACAGATATATCAAACATCATCAACTCTTTCCTAGCATCATATTTAGATAACTTTGCCAAGTAATGAGAATGCTTAAATTACATTATGTACTTTTGCAGTAAACTGAGCAATAAGCAATATGTTCAAATTATTCACAGGTGGCTTGGCAGGCTCCACGTGCCGCATGCAAACAGCACACTTGACTAGCTGAGGACAGGCCGCAAGCTACTTGTGTATCAATTCTTTTTTCACCGATGCAACTTGTCAACAATTTCAGATCTCAAATTCACAGATATGCATTCCCAACAAAATACATGAACATGTAATGTACATCAAGCACAATAATCTAAATTATTGTATCAGCGAAATGTCCACTCTCTTACCTCATACTCGTCAAATACTGGTCGATGATGAAAGTACGCATGTGAAAATATTCGATACACACGTCGGCACACAGAACCAAGCTTAGCTACAGATGATTCCTTGATACTGACCCTGCAGACCACACGCTAACTTAACTTAACTCTAGTTATTACAAACAATGCCACATACCATCAATAAATGTGAAATCAAACATGTGTGGAGTGTAGTCGGCAGAGCCATGTAGCTTACGCCTGTGCATTCTCTATGTTTATGTCTACTACACATACATGACAGTCTAAACGCAAGATATTTAATGCTGTTAATACTATCTAACGACGTGCAGCAATTTGATACCTGCTTGGGAAATACTTGTTGCTGTTGAGCAGGCACGCAGCACCATCAAGTGTGTGACGAGTGTAGTCAATAGCAGGGCACTAGCAACAACTCACACACAATGATAATTATCTAGATCACAATTCACGACATGACAATTTCAATCAATAACTTCAACAAATAACATTCACATAGACTCTATGCATACACTGTAAACACATTTGCAACAAAGTTGAACTGGTCTACTGGACTGCTAATATGCTTAACTATGGTAGAAATATGACTGAACATGACCAATCTGACCTTTGTTTTCAGATCACTCAAGGATTTACCATAGTAACCAATTTTTGAGGTCAAATTGGTGAAAATGCATACCCAATGTTGATTCAACACACGTGTATTTTTCACAACAGACAGCAGGTTGCAACACTGATTATAAAAGATCCTTCTACATTGGGTATGATCTACATTGGGTATATCATATTTGGCAAGCTTCTGTGCAGCAACCAGGACATTGTGACATCAGAGTGTTCTGGGGGGTCAAATTGGTCAAAAATTGGCATATCCAACCCACAAATTACCTTACAATATATTAGACTGTTCGGATATGGATGATTAAGGTGACACTTGTCTGCCAATTGCTGAAGGGGCATAGCTGTGGCTGTGATAACCAATTAATTTTGGGGGCAAATCAGTGACACTTTCCTACCCCACCTTCATTCTGTGTACCGGCATTCCACAATAAACTGGATGATCAAAACACTGTTTTAAAAGATTAAATAATCTCTCTACACTGGATAGAAATTTTGTGAGCTCTGTTGAGTAACCCCAGAATTTGCAACGTTAGACTGTCAATTTTTGGAACAAACTGAAATCATCAAAAAACGCTTGCACATCACATTAATTTCAGTAAAATTCTCATCAGGGCAGCAGTGGTATTCACACACACTTATGAAAGCCATAAATACCAAAAATAAATGCCGGCTTACTACTAGGCCAAGCGGGCTACACAACAGGTTATGCCAAGCATTTCTAGTTATTACGTTTTGTTTATACGTTGTTAATACAATAACGCTGTATTGCCATTAAAAGGCTGAAACTATTTTCTGCAACACATGCACAATACAACTGACCTCCTTGGGTGTTTTGTGAGCAGCACAGAGGAAAATCCACTGCTCTGTCGCAGTCATCTGTGTGCACGTTTCTGGGTTACATTCAGGCTGCAACAACCATATGTCAGTGCACAGCTATCAAGTTGAAAGTTTCATCAGCATGATAAACATTCTACATAAACTATTTGCAGACAACACTGAAATGCTGCCTGAAAAATAACAAGCTATGCAGACTTACCCAACTACAGGACAGGTAAAGATATAAAAAGACCACATAACAAAAAGGGATTTTGCCGGAATAACATAGCTTTAATTGTTAGCTAACTAACAGCAATAACTGTCCACATATTCTGCCACAATGTGATCAAATGACACTAAAATAAAATATTGAAAGAAATACCTGTAATTTCACTGCAAGTCCATTAAGCTCCATGCAAAATTGCCTGTAATAGTAAGAACCAATAACAATATGTATCCAAAAAGCAAAAAACATAGTATCAACTGGCTTACTATTAAGAATTTAAAATACAAAGCAAAACATGTAAAATAAAAAAAATTAATGAAATGAAAGCTTAACTACCTTTGTCCATCTTTAGTCAACAACTATTGTTTAAACTGTAGCGAAAATAAGCCAAATAGCAAAAATTATAAGCATAGTAAATTTACAGCAGCAATGTGCAACCTAAGATGTTCATATTTCCAAACGCCTTCATCCTGTCCATCTGGTGGATTGAGAATCTCGTCAACATTATTGAAGTCCCGCCTAATTGCTTGCTGAATAAACTGCACACAAGTACGCAGAGTATAAGACATTACAATTGTTGTAACACATAAAATTACACAAAAATTATTTTATGTTCTGCATACTAGAATAATACATCTACAAGTATATCAGCTGATGCTGATGGAACGTGCGGCACTGAGTTAGGCCCAATTGCAGAACTGGACACTGGAGTGTGAAAATAGGTGACAATCGTCTGACAATGTTGAAAGCACTTGGCCACATACACTGTCATGAAGCATATGCATGGTGAGTTTACAGCAGACTTGCTGTTGCAGGTCACAGCAGTTGTAGTCACTTTCAATGACTTTGTTGAACACACTTAACTTCAGTCAGCCTGCTGTGTCCAATTTTTTTGTAAGCCCAGAGTGTGTGGGTCACTTTAGCCCTATCACACTCCCTTTGGGGGGAATTTGTCATTTTGTCATCCATTGGTAGGACTAAACTTATGATCAACTTCTATGCAAAATTTGAAATTCGTATCTTCACCCATTACAGCAACATGAAAAGCAACACGAAATGTATAAAATAGGGTGATTTGGGTGGTCATGGATCATCCAAGGTCATCCACAATGTAACCATTCAATACAGCGCATATGACTTCCTATTCATCTGGACACATAGACACATGACGACAGCATATACCATGCTAGCACAGCACGACACAGTAAAATATTATTTGCCTCTTAACAGAAATTAGAAACTGACTACTCAGGCACAACTTTACATCCTATGCAAATTCAGCTCAGCATAATAACTTCTCTCTTGTATACCTGAAAACAGTTTTATTTTATGCAATACAAGTATTATTATGAAAACATTCATGTGATAGACAGAGAGTGCGAGTAAACCTGTTGCACAGCTAAAGTGCTGTCCATCTCTTCAAACGGCTCATCAGGCCACACACACCATTCCTAGAAACAAAAATTAATTATCAAAAATTAAAATGCATTGGCAAGCACAATAGCATCACAATTATTATAATTTGTAAAATATAACTATATATATTGTATTACATATTCCAGATTCATTGGGCCCATTCCATGGGGCCATAGCGGTCCCCTCTGTCACGCATTGTCGTTGTCGTCGTGGACATCGATGCGCAGGCGGCGTGCGACAGTGGCGGTAGTAGCGACCCCTGGTTAACGACAATGTAAAACGGCTCGCAGTAGCGAATGGGCCCAACATTTTTCAAATGCTTCTTGTTTATTTAGTAACAATAAGTGCACAACATCAAATGCATGATTTCTGCATTGCATAAAATTCTCGAACAGCATTTAATTTAATAGTTTCTGCTAGAGATATACCAAACATTTGTCTCATATTTGTATTTGTCTGAATAGTAGCAACTATACAAATATTTGTATTTGTATAAAATACAAATATTTCAAATAAAAATATTTGGCAATTGCACAGTGCACACCTTCAGTATTTACAAATCTCAACAATAAGTCACACACCGTAGAGTAGTTATTGTCTATGCTATGAAACTTAATTGTGTACTAATATTCTGCAATTATGTAAAAGAGCATTGAGAACTCTCAAACACTGTGACGATCCCACCGACTGCCGTTGTAGCTCAGCTGGTAGCGCGCTGGGCTGCGCTGCTGCGTTTTCTGGGGTCTGAGTTCGAATCCCGGTATGGTGAATTTTTTTTCTATTTTATATCGTTTTTTGTGTTCTGTAATCAAATTTGTGTTTCATTTCGCAACATTTTCACTTATTCAGAAAAAAAACATCAAGCCGACGTAGCGAGGTAGATCATACATAGACAATTATGGCTAATCATCACATGCACAGCAGCCGGTGACGACCGCTGCGCTCGTCTATACACACGGCTAGCCGTGTGTATAGCATCAGTCATTATATATGTACGGTACGGACGCAGATAACGAAAACTTCATTGCCTGCATCACTACTATATGAAAAACTACAATCCACTCATTTCATATCTATCACCGACTCCTGATAGCTAAGTTCCTCCACACAAACATGTCTCTATTAACCTCAGCTTTAGTGCCCGGTCTGTTTCTCCTGACAACAGAAACCGTTGCAGTCTCCGCCATCTTTGCTTCTGCCTGCTTCCGCTGCTATAAACAGTAGGGAGGCGCGCTTTTATACGTCTAGGCTTACACGTGTACACGTCTACAGAATTACACGGTAGTGCGAGGTGACGATATTCGGTGCAAAAAAAATTAGAAGCAATATTTCGAATATCTTGCAAGCACGGTTAATGCATTTAAAGCACGGTTAAATAAGTTTTTGTCGCACCAAGCGGTGCAGTCAAGTTTGAGTTTACCGTCGATCTGACTGTGATTGTGAACGTTTGGTTTACAACATTACAAGATTCATATCATATACGCGTTTACTAAATTACACAATAGGCGAACCTCTAGCGAACGGCCCAAAGCCGCCGCGTGCGCCACACGATTATCGCACTTGTAACTCCAGTCTTTGCGCTAGTCTGTCAGCGCATCTGTCGTCTAGGTTACAGTCTGGAGAGTCTAGTCGCGAGTCGATAGTCCTGTTTAATATTTGTTGTCGGTGGTTTACAAATAACATGTGCCAAATATGGAAACAACTGCTGTTGTGTCTCGGTGTCACTCTGACGGCCGTGACAGGTAATACTTAGGCGGTCCTAGGCCTAGGCCTATATACACTCACGCTATGGTCATTGCATGCCACGCCGCGGTGATTAATTTAATCGCTGCGTAGACTATAGCGACGGCAGAGAAAGTTACCGGTAACAGCATTGACAGAATACCTTCGCAGAAAGTTATCCGTTAATGCAAATAGCTATGAGATAGCCTAGGCTATGGACCTTAGTTAGAAAGTTTTGAAAGGTTCCGCTATTTTTTTTGCAATTTAACACTGGAAAATAGTTCAGTTAAGCTATAAACTCTGAACCTAATTTAGTGATGTCGGCATTAGCCTAACCCAGCCAGTAACCTGCCCATGCCTACAAAAATATTACGATTATGTCAGGCAATTTGTGACTGATTTGTGAATGCCACTGGATTAAATCCTTAGGCTAATGTAATAGGCCTACTAATTGAACGAAGAAGAAATCTCTGCTAGTAGCCTAGTACGCTGTGGTGCGCTGTCACGAGTTGAGTTGTTTGATGACGCGCAGCACACGGTATGTTGCTTGGATACGTTGCGTGGTGTCACGTGGTCGACATGAAGCGAGTCTATCCGGCGCCGTTCACATTCGAGGCGGTCGTGTCGCGCTTCTTCGACACCGGCAACGTGTCGGTCCATGTCTGGGCAGCCACCAGTCGGCCGCATTACTACTCCATGCTGCAACAAACAGCTCTCGAGCCGCAACAGGCCACTGGCAGCCTCGAAGTGGTAACCTGTGTATATTGAAAATGTGATAGGCCTATAAAATGTAGGCAATATAAATCTGCGGAGTGGACGTAAACCAGAGCAACTGGCGCCTGACCATATAAACCACATAGGCCTATTATAGGCCCTAGACGTGACTATATTTTAAGCATTTGTTTTTTTATTTCTTTTATCTATACTGCATGATGTAGGCCTATATACATATGCTCTAGGACTAGGGCCTACATACAATGATAGTAGCCTGTGTACATTATCCATCCGTGGTTCACAGCCGAGGAGCGCTTAATTAGGCCCATGGGATGTGGGCCCCTTAGTCTTACCGAGGGACTGGAACCGCAGATCAGGCCGACCTCGTCACCGACCTCCACACAGTTGAACGATCTAGTTTATATTGGTCTGGCAATTAACTGCCTGTACATGGATGGATCAGCACGTGTAGTTTACGATACCGCGCAGCGCCGGATACGGTGTGAGAGAACCTTGATAATGTACACAGGCTACCATCATTGTATGTAGGCCTAAAGCATATGTAGGCCTACATCATGCAGCACAAAATCAACAGACATGGATGATGGAGGTCACTGGTGGAAACGGCAATGTCCATTGGACCAGCGACAAGGCGATATAGAATGTATCAATACGTAAATATAATTTGTGAACGCGCATGCACAATGGTCAGCCGAATCTGAGGATGCAGCTCTATATACGCGTGCTGCGCGCCGTGCGTGCCTCGCCGGTCTCGAGTAATTAGCCTTCTCCACATCATCAGGCCTGATGACATGCAGTTGTTACAATTCAGGTGCGTCTGCGGGAGAAGCTGCTGATGCTGAACGGGTCGATGTTGGGCGTGTCGACGGGTGAAATTAAGACGATGCGGACCGAGTTTGATCGCGACGCGACACTGCACGTGTCCGACGTCTGTCTGAGTTACTACACGACGAGTGACGACAACAAACTGTCGACGCCGCCGTCGACGCCGGTGAATGCTAGCGACGACGTCGACACAGAGAGGCCGCCAGCAGCACGACTGTTCCTCACATTGGCGCTGCCCTACGCACTCTCACTCTTCCCGTGCACCACACACGGTATGATGCTGCGCGCGAGGGCACGGCCGGCTAATTCATATCATGGATTTAATTGATGGAGCTGAGTATGTCGCTAACAAGTCACGAGGAAATCGGTCGTGTCGGACGTGTTCGACAAGGATGCTACGAGGAAACTGCTGTCGTGGAATTTTATAGGCTATTTACAGTATATGCAGACATAGACACGGTTCAGAGTCACTTTGCGTAGGCCTATAGACTGAAGTAATAATGACAGAGTAGTTTGAACTGAACTCAGTATAGAGGACCGGTGTATAGCTATAGCGCATCCTGCCATTAAACTGATGGGGACTCAGGAGTGGCGTGCTAGCTCTAGTGCTGATATACTGATTACAGAAGCTGTTTATTTTGTGAGATATGATAATGCTTGGCTGGAGTGTAGATACTGCATGTCTGCACGAACGACAGACTGAAGATATACGCGTTCACACCGATCGATGCGTTGCGTTTCGGACGTGCCATGCGGCGCCACAATTAACGCGCAGCGCGCCGCACCGCACCGCACCGCAACGGTTTAATGATTCGGCGAATGTGTTCAGACAGACAGTGTCGCATGCACAGACAGTGAATGAGTGTCCATTATATAGGCTACTTTCTGATGTGGTCTGCAAACATTTCATCTCGCTGACGAGTGGTAACGACGCATGAAACTGGTTGTAGAACGAACGGCGATGAAAGCAAACTATACGATGAGATATTGCCTAATAGTAGTAATATTGAGTTTATTCATGTGGCTTATTTCGTTGCTGCTGCTGCTGCCGTTTCTCGTCCCTTCAAGTAGACAACATCTGAGTAATGATGATTGTCTGGACTGCAGATGATGAGAGGGAAGTTTGTCAGAACCGTTCGGGGCGGTTCTAGCCCCTCCACTTTGGGGAGCCAATGGGGAAGCCACGGGTCTCTACGGGGGCCAGGTATTGGGAAAAATTTGGTTGATGACACATACAGTACAAAAATGCATGCAGCCTTTGACATAAAACCAACGTATATGATAACTAAATTTTCACCCCTGATGTCCAGTTACACTCGCCAAAAAATTTATTTGGAGAGGGGGCTTCGTCCCCCCCCCCGCAGAACCGCCCCCTCGGAACCGTCCTGTGTGGTGTTGTGTAGGTATAGGGTCTACTATACAATATAATTGTTGGCCAAACGTACCCAGTCTGTGCATGCGTAGACACACGCACACGAGTAAACAGCTGTTGATGTATATATGGTTTACATTTGCTTTTGTCATTTTTTGCCGTGTTAGGTTTAGTTTATTAATCGGTATTAAGCCAAGATATTGCAAGTCCATGACCTATACATATTTTTGCGTCAAAACTTTGGACATAAAAGTAGGCTAAACTTAACTCCATATGTTGCTGTTAATTTAAATTTAGTAGTTACTTTCTGATCAGTCTGTATAATTAGCGTACACATGTTTCTGTGCAGACTGTAGAGAGTCAATCATTGAGTTATTGGACAACGAAGACGAAATGAGCGACCTTCACGTACGTATATCATAACCCTCGCCGCCGCCGTTGGCGTGGGTATACGCTAATATGGTGCGTTTGTATAATAGTGTGGCTGTGTCTCCATGTCCGCGCTTTAAAAGAAGAAAACGGCTTGAGCGTTGAATTTGTCGGTATAGGCCTATGAGATATAATCACGACTGGCTCGATCTGTATAAGTACATGCATGTCGATAGGACTGCAAATTTTACGTGTTAGGCATCTGTTGTCGACTATTGTTGGGCATTTTGTTTTTATTTTCGCCGCTCTAATCAGTATACGGCCTATAGCTAAGAACGTAACATCGTGCATGGTCCAGTCAACAAGTGCCTGTGAGTCGTAAAAAACGAGAGCCTAGCGCTGGCTAGCATGGCGCGAGATGATCCGCCCGCAAGCAGCACGGCGGCCGCAATGCGCGGCAAAGTGGGATCGGAATTTGACACCTAAATTAACTATAATGCGCCAATGCACTTCCGTCACAGACAGACGGACACTGACATCGTAGCATAAGCGCGATATGTATATATTACATCTCGCGCTAATAACTGACGATTTGATTTGAGGGTAATACAGAGTTTACAGCGTAAACAAAGAAGCTTTTATCTTGTGCAGATTTCTCGTGAAGAACTGGTCAAGTTGTTGGAACGTACGTCGAGTTCAGGGATGTTGGATGGCTCGACACTGGAGCAGCTGCAGGACAACGCGACAGCAACGTGGACAGATTCAGCGACTGCACACGATGATGACGTCAACTCGAGCGTAACAGCTCGGACCGATCATCAGACGACAAATCGCTCATACCGAGATACAACATCATCGACGTGGACCGGTGGAAACAACTCTGATGGTACGGGCTGGCCGCTGCCGCTGATACCACCGTGGGCTTCACACAACAAGTCGTCGTCGGCGGCGC
>Ga0209782_1001641_pt1 | contig 11879 bp, 7 predicted proteins | sample WorMetmaBAHAMAS1_FD_187390 | JGI IMG/M metagenome (GOLD analysis project Ga0209782, IMG submission 187390) | Marine gutless worms symbiont microbial communities from Max Planck institute for Marine Microbiology, Germany - Inanidrilus... | ecosystem: Host-associated > Annelida > Digestive system >... | reverse complement strand
CTTTTTATATAACTGTTTTGGATAATAGTCTTCCACGTTTAGTTAAAGATGGGTGATAACAGTAAATAGGCATGTTAATTATATACCTACAACACCGTGGCGTTCTTTTATGCTGGGGCAGATTATCCAGTCTAAGTCGTCTCGTCTTGGAGCAGATTAATCTACCCTGTAAAAAAACGCAGCCATTAAGCCGATGTCAGAAGTCGAAACCACTTACACTGTGGTCGAAACGGCTGAATGTATCAATTAGCTGGTTTTTACTACGCGACGCTATGCTAGCGCTGTATGCTGTCATCGTGTATCTGTCCGTCACACTCCAGTTATGTATCAAAACAGCTAAACTTAGGATCACGCAATGTGTAAGGGGGGACGAGTCCGTACCCCACGGTCCGTGCTGAAGCGACGAAGCGTTCTTGGATTCAGCCGTGCGACGTTCGCCAGTCCGTGGAGGCGGGACTCAGAATTCGATTTTGGAAATCGCTGGACCAATCTGAATCCTAATCCGGAGGACGCCCATAAATCACCCCATACGGCGCCTCGCCCCGCGTGGTCATCGCTCCGGTATCGGGTCAGTATATCGGTATGCTCTGCGATATGCGGACGTGCCTGAGTATGTGCATGAGATCTAATTGCATCACGAGGAAAAAATCAGACTCCGTGGTGCAGTAAAAGCAGACGCCGTGCGCTGCGAACTCTCTACCACCTACGTGTTACACTCATAGCCTAGAGTGTACGCACCTTTCGGTTTGTCCTCAACCCGGGGACAAACTTCGGTGGGGAATACCTGTGATCTTTACCCGCCCGCGCACGAATGGACATTTCGACGGACAGTCAAGTCGAATTCGTGCTGGACGTCGACGATCAGGATGTTCGACGACGGTGAGGTCGTCGTCGGCCTGCTCGGGGCAAATGCCGACGCTCCGGCCACCAACGGCTGAATCCAACAACGCTTCAGTGTGGGGCAAAAATTGGGTCCGTGGGGTACAAGTCCAGACGAAATGGCGGCCTACATTAATGTCTGGACTTTGTAGGCCTATAGTGCATGCCACTGCATGGCAATTGCTCGGCCTGCATCAGTCAAAACGGGTAGTTCTAGCACCTTCACTTTTTGGGATGAGGTGGGCAGTAGGAGGTTGGTCGGGGTCTTGGAAGGGGGGCCAGTCACTGGAAACTTTTTGTCGGTCATATATGTACAAATGTGCAGTTTTTGACATAAAACCCACATATCACTACATTTTCATCCTAGTTGTCCAGTTACCCTCACCAAAAATTTCACTGAGGGGGCAGTGATGTGCAGACTTCTGACTGGGGGCCTCTAGAACTGTCTCTGGGTCAAAATGTCAAAGATCAGGCAGGGGCGCGGATACAGGAGTAGAGATTGGGAGGGCATATACGTGTAGGCCCATATGGCGAGCGCGAGCCTATAAATGGGGTCTATAAATGGGGTCAGGGGGCTTTGCCCCCAGCAGGGTCCAGGGGCAGCGCCGCTGTTCAGGGGTCACGAGGTCGAAGCCCCCCTGAAGCTGGACACTTTTTGTGCTGTCATATGCCTTAAATGGCGCAAAGCTGCTATGCTCATCAGCTGTTTTATGGTCATTAATGGCAGCTGCAGTACCAACACGTATGCATTCATTTGTTATGCGATGCATTCAAACCAAATATCGTTATAGAAGTTTATAGCCACTTCTGCACTCATGCTAAGTGTACTCGCCCCTGTAGAGGCATTGCTGTACACAATATAAACCCAACACAATGTTGCCAGTGCGTCTATATGCGCAACACGGCAGCCGAGTTTTAATTTTTTTATCCATGGTTTGGGGGGCATGGCCCCTTGGCCCCCCACCTTCCGTGCACCCCTTATATCAGCATTACATGGTTATCAAGTTTACGGCCATATGTCGATGCGAATTGCTTGGGTTTTCTTGTTTTGTATGGCACTGTCAAGGTTCTTTAGGCCAAAACCTTATCTTGACCATTTCAGCTATTTTTGCAGGAATCACGATCGTGACCAACAGTACAGACACACAGACAGACCACACTATGTGCACACTACGTCAAAACATCTGTAGCATATGGCCCACAATCCCCGCATGTAACGTGGACTAAAATATTTGACTGAATTAGCATAGATTTTAAGTAACTGTTGTTGTATACTGCAATTTTTTCCTATTTAGTATTTAACTAGGCAGTTTTAGACATCAAAACTCTGTCCCCAGTCTGGTCAGCCCCTGGTAAGGCTGTTTAAGTATAGGCAATGGCCATGGTGTCAAATTCATCCTTCCCTGGTGAGTTGCTTTGACTATATAATAATAATAATAATAACAGTGAATTTATATAGCACGTTTTTGTAAAAAACCTCAAACGCGCTGAAAGTGCTAGTACGAGGAAAAGAGGAATGTCTTGAGATGACGTTTAAAAACTTGAGGAGAGAGGTTAGTGTTCTTGAGGGTGTCAGGCAGTGAGTTCCAGCATGTAGGACCGGCGTAGGCGAACGCCTACATCATATACATGTATCATACCTATATCATCTACTTATGCCTTATTTATGGCTTACTGGCTATTATGTACAAATAAGACATCATCCACAAAACTGGAAGTACAACATATAATCACAATACCATCATAGGAAGACCAAGCCACGGCCACAGGTAACATGCACATAGAATTTGGGTAATTTTGGACACGTGGTTCTTGAGATAATGTATATAATATTAAGTTTATATAATCTGTAAATGTGCACAATGGTCAGCTGAAGCCGAATCTGATAGGGAGGGAACAGACAGAGAGACAGACAACCAAGCAGACATACTCATCACAAAACTGCACTCGCCTATTGAGCAGAAAGTAATAAGGATGCAATTCTACAGATGTTTTGGTTTAGCATGATCTGTCAGTGTGTATGTTCATAACGACCGTCATTACTGCAAAAACGGCAGTTTACAATAACATCTAGCAGTTAAATTTAGCATGAATATAAAATCTGTTGAAATGTTGCTGAAAATATATTTCAAAAAGATGAATGTCACGACTGAACACATTCAACGTCAGTTGGACCACAAGGCCTAGTGCAAAATCAGCTGAACGAAATGAATGTCAGAAAGTAACAAGCTCATGACGGCTGACTGGTCAACAAAACAATTTCTACTATTTACCGATGGGTGGACACTGTTAATTTAAGTCAATACTGGATTTGCTAGAAGCCACGTGACACAATTTCAACCAATCACAATCACACAGCTAAGTGTGTTGTATAACAGTAAAATCTAATACTGTACATTCTTTTCAGAACGTATTAGAAAAACGCTTCCCTGTAAAAACACTACCATCACATTAGAAGAGCCTGCTGGTCTGGCTGTTCACCAGCTTTGACTAAACATGAAACAGCTCTGCATCTGGCTAAAGATGTTGTGGACCCACATGTGCTGGCTGCTGCTGCTGTTGTTCTTGAACTACGGGTTGTTTTTGTTCAGCCGGTTGCGGAACCGCTTGTTGTTCTTGTCGAACAATGTGTGGCTGTTCCTCAAGATGTGGCTGCTGCTGCTGCTGTTTCTGATCTACTTGCTGTTGAGCAACGTGTAGTGGCACTGCTTGTGGTTGCTGCTGCTGCTGTTGAACTACTTGTGGTTGTTGTGGCCGCTGGCCGCCTAGAAATCAAACAATTACAACTGATGTTAAAACTCCCACAACACCGCAAAGATTTAACTAATGATCTGCCACAGAGTCGTCACGATTTAACATCACACACAAAAGCTACAGCAATTTAAACAAAGCCACTGTCCTAACTGACTTAGCTGTATCAGTGCTATGCCTGCAGTTATGACATAATGACAAATAAATTCCAATATAAATTTTATGATGTTGTAAGTAATATGTGAAGAAACGTGAATACAGAATAAAGCCAGAATCTCCTTCACTGCTGCCAAACACCATTAACTGCCTATCTGACAAGATAGCACACAGCTTTTTTAAAACTGGCTACCAAAACTGCCAAACTTACTCAGTATGCTACATTATGTTATCATACTGTTGTGCAATGTGATCATCAGATTCGTGTTCCGTCTTCACTGCTTCACTTGTTGATGTTAACTAAATTTCAATGTTGAGTTATAAATCGTGACATATGTAGTCTGTGTATGATCATGTTTTGATGTGAGGCATTTTGTTTGTTGTCAACAAATTATGCAGTCATTGTGAAGTAGTTCAGTGCTCGTGCAATGATCAATGGTCATGCAACACAACAAATAATTCTGAACAAAGTCTATTAAAGGTGGTTTCAAATGTTATACACAATATAGAATAGCACATGCATACAACAGCATACAGTCAGATACATCATCAGCATCACGACACACCATCAGTTGCTGACAACTTACAGGGGCTGTTCTAGCACCTGCAGTTTGGGGGGCCAGTGGAGGGGCCAGGTGTCTCTGGTTACCGGAAAAATTTTGTCGGTTATATATACAAATATGCAGTTTCTGACATAAAACTAGCATACAATCACTAATTTTTCATCCTATTTGTCCAAATGCACTTACCAAAAATTTCATTTGGGGGGCCAGTGAAGGGGGCAGACCTCAGGGGGCCCCCTTAGAACCGCCCCTGACAACTTACAGTATTAATTAAAAAACATATTCTAGCATGCTACTAACTCACCATTTTTGACTTCGCCTATAGAAACAAAATAATCAATTAGTGCTTAGCCAATGTTGAGCGATTGAACTAATAAAGAAATGTATGTACAAATTTCAGTATTAGCAAAACTGGCTGTTAAGTGCTACATGTGTTTTTTGACAATGATGATGTGGCAGCCATGTGTTACTAACATCAGTCTGCCTGCCAACATCACCGCTGCGCCTCTGAAGTTACGACCTTATGGCGCTATACAAATGTCTATATTATATTATTATTATTATTATCAAGGACCTAGAAGTCTGGACGATAAAAAATACACAGCCATCACCACATTTATCCATCTATATATATGACCAAACACATAGCTATAGCCAGACATTCGCCAGCTAAAATGTCAATCTGTTAAACAGTGCTGTTTCAAGATTGGTTGTTTGGCAACAGGTATGGCATCTGGCATGAAAAACCTGCTCCACATACGTTGGGAGAATTTGAGTAATTATGCCAGTTTAAAACAAACAAAAACCAGTTATAGTAATTAACTGCACCATTCTGTAACATATCTATGCATCTTAATGTGCAATATCGCATTACAAATTACTACTAGAATTCTGTAATCATTTATATCTGACGTTATTAAGTATTGTCTAAAACAACTTCCCATGCAGTATGACTAGAATATATTGATCAGACATCACCAATCAGTAACAATACTATAATAATTTTTTGACCCTGGTACTTAATTCCCAGAGAAGAAAACTTGCACTATTCACAGAAATTATTTTTTGAAATTTATTTTTTGAAATTTTTAAAACTTACTGTTTACAGTGTTGTCTTTATTACTGTATCATGTGCCACATCATAATGGCAGACACTAGAAAGGCACCATATAATGTTGTACACAATGCGCATAAATAATTTTCCACAACACTGCTGTTTTCTGCCCTGCATTTCCATCACAGCTGCAGGACACCCATTATGTCAAATGTGCTAAATCACTGTATAACTTTCAACTGGCCACTACCCCGGATACTGGCTATCTTAGGACATCTCGTTTCAAATGTTATACTGCAGAACATTCTTACAAACTATCTGCCATACCAAGGCAAATAATTATATATCATACAAACAAAGAAGTTTAAAATTAAACTGACCAGATGTAGTGAAAATGTAATTTATCAAATTCAAATAAATTCACGTTTTTTTTCTCACAGACTACAGAGAACAGTCACATCAGTGACTAAATAAAAATCATCAGTTTTTCCTGACCATTTACATTATGCAGTTAATATAAATTTCCTCAGTAAAACTATGACAATAACATCCACAAAATGCACTGAAAGCTGCATTTAAGTGGCACAAAATACACAGTTTACAATGCAAACTCAGAATGAAGTAAGCAAAGACTAAGTTTAACACGCTCATTGACAAAGCAACCCACTATAGCAGTAAAATAAATTTAACATGAAATACAACATTATTTTAGCATGTAACTTACAATGTTTCCATTACATGTACATTTATCCATACCACCTCCATCTACATGTACACTATACATACAACATGCCACAGTATGTACATCATTTCCTAAACATTTTATCTTCATAAAATTTAATATAAAAATTAAACAAAGCTATGGACCACAGTCAGTTCCTTTATCAACAACTGTCTCAGTACAGCAAAGACATCATAAAATGTTTGAACTTTCTTTCTGTATGTCAGACAAAAAAGCTGTCGCGAGAATTTCAAGAAACATGTGGAAAACGAACAATTAATTTAACTTTGGAGTGGTGACACAAAATTGGGGCTTTTGTCACCTTCCATTTCAAATTCTGTTAAATTATGAGGTCAGCTGTGTAAAACATTTAAGTAAATGAAGTTTGATTATTGGCAAGTGACTAACAGTGACCACTGCTAACAATATTGATGTTGAAGCCTTACAAAAACTTGGAGCATTGCAGTTATTTAGTTTTTATCATCATAAATAACTGGTAATGTTTACAATGCAACTGTCACCTTGTGAAAAGCATACAGTTTATCTGATAAAATCCAGTACTAAGTGAAACGCGTTGGCAATATTATCACATTGACACTTACGTTAAGTGCAACAAACTTTTCACTATCCTTTAATTTGTAGAAAGCATGAATAAAAAATGAAAAACGTACCCACTTTACCATGTAATCTGTGAATGTGTCAACGTGACATGATAGTACTATCAACGCTTTTATTGGTAGTGGTTTCGTTCATGTTAAACTTATCTTCTTTTCACAAGGTACAATGGCACCATTTTACCGGTGAGGTGTATAAATTTATAACCTATGACGCGAGATTTTCTTGAGATTCTGCGTATCAAAAATTACTAAAATTTGTTCTTTTTTAACTGAGTTATTTTAAAAAGATCAACATATCATGTCATTGTTTTTTTGAAACATGGTGCAGACTTGTGGTCACTACTGGACCGAGTGATGCTATACCATGCCCAAAGTGTCCACTTTGCCAAATTTTGTCACCGTGTTATGCCACAAAAGTGCAATGTTTCAAGTTTTGGATAAAAGTTCAAGCACAGCTAAATGTTTGCCAAAAAACATAAACACAGATGTGCCTGCATGTAAATAAATATACCGGTCAGTTAATAATTTCTGTCGAATGTATGGATTTCTCGGGAGTACCATGGAGGTGTGCATGTGTGAAAACAACCACTTCTACAATTAACCATGTATGACAATTCGAAACATCAAATTACAACAAAGTTTTAACTGAGAAAATCAGACACTGAACACACAATTTGTCTGTTTAGCATGAATAACGTTGTAAACTGTTTTGTAAATGACCACGTCAAACGATGAATAAATGAACGCAGAAACGCCAATGAAACGAATAACGAATAAAACTTTAAATTAAAACTTAGCCAATTTAATCAGTACCGGCTGCAACATAGTTAAAATACTGTTAAAAGACGAGACACACAACGTGATTTGTAGAGTGCTTTCACTGGGACACTCGGCTGACGCTGACCAGGAGAGGAGCAATGAACAGTTCGGTGGTTACTGCGACGGCTCAGTGTCATTCATCACAATGATCGTCTACCACAGTCGATTCCACGTCTTACATCTCACATCTGGTCACGTGGTTTTTCTTTTTCACCTCCGCCTGACGCCAGTGACACACACCAACATGAACAAGACCGTAAGTAGGGTTTAATTCTGGGGAAGGCTAAAAATTGTTTAAGACAGCCTATCAAATGGACAGAGCAGGGCTCCAGGTCAAACATATTAAGCTGCTATTATTAAAAGTTAAATACGGTTTCACATCATTTCATTTTAATTCGGTGTATACTGTAATAAACATCATGATACAGATTTGTTCATTCTGCAGCCTGTACCGGCAAATAAATTTTGGGTGGCGAATTAAATTTTTATTATCTAATTTCACGGATGCTTGAATGAGCAGAAAAACAACCCCAGTTACGGCCTTCAGTATGACATCACACAGCATGAACGAAGATGCGTCAGAAGTAACTGAAGCATGTAAGCAACTAGCATGCAAACAATACACACATGCCTCATCCGCAACCAACAGCTTCTGTCACCTACACACGAGCACTTTTAACATGCTGCTCAATAAGACTAGTGGTTCCCAACCTTGTTTTGTCCCCCGCAACATTTCCCAGCATCTCAAAAAATGTTATTTACCTTTCCTAGTTTGTTCAACTCAACAGATGCATTCCAAATACTAGACAGCATATGCTGATTTTCAATGGTGTAGCCCACTGCCACAATCCTTTATTTATTTACTTACTAAAAGCTACGCCCACTGACATGCCCACCCATGCTTTATTTACATTGAGAAAAATGTTGTCATATCAGGGGTCTGGACCCGTGAAAATTGGGTCAATGTCCATGAAATTAAAACTCAGTTGATCTCTTTGTACAGTGCACCTATCTCCAAGTTTCATCATCCTATGTTCAATCGTTCAGAAGTTATAGTGTTGACAAACAAACAAACAAACAAGCAGATTCAGCCAAAAGCATCCAACTTGCTCCGCTATGCTAAGCCAGTTGAGAAATATGGAAAGTTATATATATTATATTTATGGTAAGCAAGAATTAATCACGATTCCAGTATGCCATGTATATCCTCACTCTTATGTGCTACATGGTATTGTACATCATTGTATTTCATCTACATAATTCATGCTGGCCAATAACCGTAATTACTTAAGCTAAGTCTGCTAAAAAAAATTAATATTCCAACAGTTTAAGTCTGCCAATCGTAGTTGACCTAAAATCACAAAATCGTCTGTAGTTCGAATTTCACGTGAAACCCCAAAATTCCCCTATGAGGAATTACCCCTGGTTGGAAATCGTGCAACAGACAAATACTGACAAATCAATAGAGTACTGCATGCAAGCATTCACAATCCACCTCCGCAGCTGCATGCATGTATACATTACACTAAAACAATTAAGAAATTCTGACAACAAGAATACAGCTCGAGTCCTTGGCATGAAGCACTACATGCAACACTTACATTACTGACATGCAACAGAAATGTGCACCGCCATTTCAACAGTTTCTGCTTCGCATCACAATTAGATTCAGCAATGCGGCACACACATGCATGCACACGCACCATTTTTAATGGTTATTTTCTATGTAAACCTGGCATGTCACGTGATGCGTAGAGTACGTATTAATATCATTCACTAATAATGTGATAAACGATAAAGTGATTACAGAAGACAAGTGTAAATTCATTCAAAACAGTTTCTGCAAGCGCGAGAAACAATCAACACATGAAGTGGTGAATTTTTATGCAGCAAAATGCTTGAAGCTTTGGAAACCAAGTCAACAGCTCGCTATAAACATTAAATCAAAAGCTAAAAAATTTTGGCTTATTATATTATATATTAACCTCAACCCACATAAGAATAAGCGCATAATTTTTGAAGATGCATTCACACCAGTAGGTTTTATAATTTTAAAAATCAAGCAAACAAGCTAAAGCAAAAATTGCAAGAAATATACATGTAAATGACATACACATGCAACGTTATTTTCAACACAACCACAACAGATTATAAATAAATAAATACATGAATAAATAAAAATGTGCAGTTAGGCAGCATGCAAATAAAGTGTGTAATTGTTCCCACTAAGTTGACTCATTTTCAACATGCAAAACACATCACTATATACAGTTTGTCGTTTGTGTAAATGTATTAAACGTAATGCAATGCAATTTACAACTTTTAAAAATTTCATGTGTCATATCGACTGACAAAACAATTCTATTTAATTTTGTTTAACTTGTGGATGCTTTTAAACTGCTCAACGGGAAATTTTATTTGTGTGCTACTACAGAAGACACACAAAATAAGACATACAAAATAATACATCCCAACTCATTCCAACTAGCACATGCTATTACACTGAAAACATCAACAACAATATGGTAAGCATACAGCACAGTTATGGACTCCACATGTTAACTACTAACAATTACACTTGCGGAGAACAACACAACATAATACTAATATTATAATCATTCATATTTAGATGACACAACTGCCTTTATACATACAAAAGATATCAGTGAAATACTAGAATAACCAAAAAGTTAAATGAGAAAATTTTAGTCAAAGGAGAGTAGCACATTTTAAGCATATTACTATTATTATTTGTTTCACTTAACACATCACTGTATACAGTTTGTCATTTGTGTAAATGTATGAAACATAATGCAATGCAATTTACAACTTGAACAGGTGTCCAATCTAGCCATCACGATGCAATCAAATTTCTACTAGCCAACAAAATTTGGATCCACTGCATCACAGCTTATACCTCTCGGTCACTCTGACATAGTAAGAGTTAAACCCAATTAAAGGACATCATATTACCATATGATGTATCGGAAACAAAACGGATACTTCACAGACCTTGTTGGTGCATGACGTTGACACCAGGGGGCGCATCAGCTACAACGGGATCCTGCCGATGCGGTTTTGGTATTTCCTAGCACACAGCAACCAAGCAACGTTCACTGTCAGAATGGCATCTCTTAACAGCTGTGACAACACTGCACTTCTGCTGGCAACGGTTGTTACTCGACTTCAGTAAACACTGTGCTATAGGGACAACTTCAAATGATATTAACAAAACATGCTACATAGCATGACACGTCACCAAATTTTTAACTGTATAAAGGCAGACATCATACGAACGAGAGGATAAAGTTTTGATAAATGCAGCATAGAGACATGAAGACACGTTGATGGGTGTGACTAATTAACGTTATCTGCCTACAAAAAATTAATCGGCTCCACAAACATATGAAATCACTTACTTCCTTAATATCTGAAGTCATTTGAAGTACCATTATTTACGATTGTGAATTACGTAGGGTTTAGGGTTAAAGACTGTGGGTCGGTAAGGGTCAATGTCAGTGTTGGTGTTAATTGTTGGGTAGTATTTGGCCGACAGAGGCCGGTAAGCCAAGGCATTAATTAGTCACACCCGTCACTGACCTGTTCCTGTTGTCGCCGTAGCTCCTCATATTCCTTCTCATACGCCGCCAACTCTTCGTCTGTGTAGAATTTCACTTGGTCTAACGTCTGCCATGCAACAATCATCACTGTATTGCACAAGGTGCATACAGATGGTAAGGTAACACACAGTATGGGCACTGACAGAATGCACAAAGTCTATGCTGCCTGATTAGCCAAGCAGCGCAGCCTGAATCATGATCGCGCTCCAGGCACCCAGATGGTCTAAAACTGAACCGCAAATGGATTATCTACAAGATGGCGGCAATCACATTCAAGGCTGAGCAAACTGCAATGACAGCCTACGTACATGCTGCCATCAGTTACATAGAGAGATTGGTAATAGCATAGAGAGATGAGTAATAGCTGAGCTCAGCTGCAGCGTGTAATGTCTATGCTTCCTCCACTGAATATTCACTTCACCCCCAAGAGGGCTACAAAGTATTGTGATGAGTGTGGCTGTGTGTCTGTCCTCTCGCATATCTGCAAAACCAAATGGCCGAACTTGACCAAATTGTTCGCGCATGTTGATCACTGCCATAATTCAGTCATCTTCTGGTGGCACTGCAAAACGTAATGTACTTCCGGTTTTGCAGATGTTTCATGTTTTCGCATAATGGGCCACGTGGCGTGTCATGTGTATTCCGAAGTCCGAACACAATAAAGATCAGTAAGTACACATGACGGGCTGTGCACCGGGA
>Ga0209782_1001640_pt1 | contig 11879 bp, 5 predicted proteins | sample WorMetmaBAHAMAS1_FD_187390 | JGI IMG/M metagenome (GOLD analysis project Ga0209782, IMG submission 187390) | Marine gutless worms symbiont microbial communities from Max Planck institute for Marine Microbiology, Germany - Inanidrilus... | ecosystem: Host-associated > Annelida > Digestive system >... | reverse complement strand
GGAGTGGGGGGAGGGGTGGCAAAAGTTCACCAAAATTTTTTAGTGGATGCTACTCCACAAAACCCCCAACCATGCAAAATTTTGTGGCGATCAGTAAAAAATGCCGGAGATATCCGCGATCGAAAATTTGTGCTCCCCAAAAAAGTGGGCCAAAGTTCACCAAAAATTTTTAGGGGATGCTACTCCCTAAGACCTCCCATCATGCTAAATTTCATCGAGATCGGTCAAACCAGCTTGGAGATAGGGGCTAGTCGAAAAAAAAATTTCCACACACATACATACATACAGATATACACACGGCATCCTGACTATATGAGTCGCGCTCCGCAGTGCGAGAGGCGCGACTAAAAACCATCAGTTACGATTAATACTAACATTCATAGACTCTCTAAGATATTATGTCTGCTTAAAGTGACAGATTTACCGATCTGTTCTTCCTTGCTGAAACCCATGATGTCCATGGCTTCAAGCAGCTGTCGGTACAACTCCTCATCGTCCTGGCCCGCAACCGGTACATTGCCGTGTGTCAAGTAGCGATAGTTGCGAATGTCCTCAATCAAACATTCCGCTGCAGACAGATGTTCACAACTCACACATATTCAACAATTCAAACTACCATCAGCCACACTTCACAAGTCATATAATAACATGAACATGTAATATTCAGCTAATTAAAATAACTGGAGTTTTTTCAGCTCTGTTCTCATCTCAAAGAAAAATACAAAATTATTATATTTTCTACTTGAGAATTATCACTTGCTCTTGTTAAACTTACTTTTAACATGATTATTATGCAGCTACTGGTTAATAAGCACGCAATAAAAATCCACTCTTTATCAAACTAGAAAAATGATGACAAACAGCATTTTCAGTATTGTAGTTAAATCTGATTAATGCACATCCTATTTCACACAATTTTTTAATGCAATGTTAATGCAACAAAACATAGAATAAGGAAGATGAAAATGACTTATTGGACCCTCTCTTTGCAAGTTCATAAGTACACATCAGTGTGATACTAACAAGGTACAGCCCAGTGAAGTGATATGCCAACTGCTGATAGCATCTGGATGCTATCTAGCCACTCTGCTGCCACCTTTTAAATGCATATAAAATGGCAAAGCCCACATAGCGCCATCTAGCAAATGGGAAGAATCAGAAAATAGGACAGACCGACAAACAGATGCATCACAGCAATGCTTTATGCCCCTACCATAGGGCGGGGACATAATAATACAGTATTAACAACATACACAACAACAGCATCCATGTAACACACCTTTCGTCTCGGCACTGCAGCAGTTGACCATCTGATAGAAAATATGGAAAGAACGTTCATCAGCGGCTTGCCGAACAGCGCGAGATTTCTCCAGCAAGTCTGGTTAACAGCAGGACTCAAGGAATACCTTGTGATATATATTTTTATGCAAAACATTTATCTTCAACAATATCAATTCTCAATGAGTCTATAGCAGCATGGCATGAACAAGTCTGAAATGATCACTACTTGTAGCTGATAAACAGACAACTGCACTGCAAATTCACTCACAGCTCACAATGTCTTACAGATGTTGTACAGTACTGTGTTGTTCTGTAAATAGTACTGACAGAAATATTACTTCTACCTTGTATGAATGATTACAGGCAATGGGGTACTGGCGCTCGACAGCCTAAGTAAATTTGTAAAGGCCATGATGTTCTATTCCCTATGAGGTTAGTAACTGCCAGACGATGTCACACACTCTGCCAATGTCCAGACGCCATTTAAAAATACATTTGCTTTGCCGCCGTTACAATACTGTCTGATTTTGCTTGTTTGTTACTCTGACTTTACAGTGGTCCTCGAGGTGGCGTTGCTGCTTAGGCCACTTTAAAAAATCTCTGTGATGATGATGATGATGATGACTAGATTCAGACATGAAAGTTCAGTGACTAATTCCTTGGTTGGCTTCAGAAAGTGTGTCTGGCCACAGAATGTTATTCACCAATTACACTTTGGCATAAGGGTTACTAGCTAAGCAGTTATTCCAAAATGATAATGGCAACGCAATTAAGGATACAAGTTTCAATGTTTGCTCCTGATATGTAACCAGACACATCAAAATTGATCCGAATAAACTTTCCCTGCACACATCAGATGCATATCACATACAGTTAAACACAGCAGTATCTTCAGCATGGATGACAGCCACATAAACAATGACCACAATCATGACACCTAACTGATGTCTCACACGTCTACTTTCTTATGTGTCACTTGCAATGCCACAAGCTGTACAGAACAAGACGAGAAAAATACATTAGAATATATATGCCTAAACAACAGTTGTGAATTGTGATGGCATTGGTTTGACATATGAAAGGCATATTCAGTAATACATTTAACACAGAGCATTCCACGGTAAAAGCAAAAAAAATATGCAGAATACACACAAATCGAGATGAGTTGTCATTCTTGACAGTTTTTGCATTGCCAAATGCTTCAAGAATTGGATTGGCTTGTAGCAACTGCTGTTCCAGCTCGCCCTGTCACATTACACACACATGCAGCATTATTGTTTCAGTGATGGAGCACAAAATTCCATGACCAAAATTCTAGCCCATCTAGGATGTGGCAAATTATTTGCTGACTGGGAGATGCGAACAAAGACGAGACTCCAAGGTTGTGGCGTATCAATTTTAGAATTTCTTATAACAAAAAAACACACATTGTTGCCTACTGATATAAGACTACATGTAATTAGTTATTACTGCAAAGATCATATATTACTATTAACAATAACAGTTATTACAAAGCTCAGAGTTAGCAAAATGTTAATCTCAGAAAGATGTGACTGATTCCTAAACAGATGTTAGCCATCATTGACTGCACGGAAAACTCTTGCCTCATGCTCCATGCCGAAATCAAAAGCCGTAGAACAGACATTATCATTTACTAAGAAAAGTCAGGCAATAAACAGCGCTACCCTGTACCGGCTGTACCAAGTCGTATGACAACCCAACATGTCAAAGATAGTGGAAGACAGCTGCCAAAGTGTTTTTGTATAGTACGTTAGTCTACTGCTACATAGTGTTATGACATCTGTTACACCAATGATCTCTGTGCACAGACTTTACTACTTGCTGTATCAACTTTGACAAACTAAACTTTAAAGGTGCAGTTACAGGTGGTGTGCCATATAATATGAGTGCTAACTGGCAATAACGTGTATAACATACATGCAATCATAACTATGACTGTGGCTATAAATTTTACCGCGCGATGCTATGCTAGCACGGTATATGCTGTCGTGTGTCTGTCTGTCCGTGTGTGTGACTGTCTGTCACACTCTGGTATTGTATCAAAACGGCTAAACGTAGGATCACACAAATAATGCCACACGATAGCCCCGAGACTCTAGTTTTCTGTCACCAAAGTTCACGGCAAAATTCAAACAGGATCACCCCCTACGGGGGCGACAAACGCGCTATAACTCGAAAACGGTACAAGATAGACAGATAGTTTCTATTAAAAGTCAAATAGGAAGTCATATGCCTCTATCAAATGGCGATGTTTCCGATGACCTTGTTTGACCCCTAACCCCCAAACCACCCCAATTTTTGTATTTTTCGTCACTCTTCATATCTTCATAGTGAGCAAACATAGAGACTGCCTGTTTAGTGTACAGGTTGACCGTAGCTAGTCCAAGCCTATAGACAATAAAGCTTTCCTGAAAGTGGCGTGGTTATGTCACGTGAACCGTTTTAAATTTTTGGGGCCCCATCCATATATCAGAAATGGCTGAAGCTAGAGCTGTAAAATTGGGAGATTATATCAAGTCTTGCCAAAGGGATGACAAATCACCCCTAAAATGGATGACCCAATTTTGTATGTGCAACTGTGGACTTTAAAAAATTCTCCACTTAACTGAGTTCAACAATGTCGTTGACGACGGACTACTGCTTATCGCACCTATAGTGCTTGTGGCCACAATAAAGTTTAGGCCTAAGCTCCATCGGTTCGATTTGTCACTGTATTTGTTGCAAACTTGGTTGTATAGTATAATGGCAACGAATCGATTACGTGGAGTTTTAGCATTATTGTTCAAATATGTGGTAATAACTGACATGTCTGTCTGTGTAGCAATTTGCTATCGACCGACGCTCGTTGCCTGGTAATTATACTTGGTGGGCAGTGCAATATCGTCATTTTACGTGAAGCAGCATCATGCACCCATCGGCGTTAGCTAATATACTTGCTGATAATCAAGTCATCAAGGGTGGCAAGCATGTTACAAAACCATCCTCGTTATTATAAAGTACCACTAACGGCTAAATTGCGTTAAGTATCTGGAGAGCTTGGTGGCTTACTCCAAGTTTGTTAGCACTAAAATGAACGTGACCAGCAGCCTTCAGATGCTATATATGAACAGAGGAACTAAGTTTTGACTTAACATTCGCTTGGCAAAAAACACATCATTTCCACGATGTTCTTCCTAGCTAACCACTCGGGTTGTTACTGAAAAATATTGTATCTAATGCTCATAACCAAAAATGTACAGTGAACTTCAAGGCAGTGTAACACACAAAGAACAAAAAACTAATAAACTCCAGGTTTGGTCACCTTGCATGACACTGGCCAGGATATGGCACTGGTTTATTCAACAGCCATCGGTAATGTGCACACTAATGTTCTGTATTTGAATATTACTAAAGGACCGTTGCATGAACAGTACTTAGTTAAACTGTCACTTAACTATAAGGAATGTTTATTCTCCACTTAAGTAAAAATTACGCAAAAATTAAGTGCTACTGATTACACACACGAGTATATATAACACATAAGTAACGTGAAATGTTAAAGCAATTCTTATTGGCTGATTCATGTTTATAATACCATCTCCAGATCTCTGCCTAAACCCATTGGCTCATGTGGTCTTCTTTCAGCATGAATATTAATGATGGCATGTCTGCTAAGTGCCCCTCACCATGTTTTTACCTCACTGTCACATACAGTGTGTTTTGTGCACTTTTACTTCATTAATATCATGGTAGTATAGCAGTTTACATACAAAAAAAATTTACCTATATTATACACGCTGAATTGCTCAAGTAGTTCTCACACTATGCCTTTTCACAAATTGCCATTTAACTTTTAAATGGGTGAAAACTGCTGCTTAACGTAAGTGGAGATTTAAGCAGAGATTAGCCACAAAATGGCAATGAAAAGCATATTTAATGTTAATGATATTTAACTCTGCAACTGGCACGCATCTTACAGAAAGTCACGGATACAACATTATAATTATCTCAATTGCTACTTGTCAATGCACAGTGCACATAAGTGTCCTGTATACTTATGAATACTAGCTAAAGGTGAATGTCTGTTTCAGTGCTGACACTGTTGGCTGCATTTATTCACTGACTGAGTTTTTAAGGTTTTAAGTCCTTCCTGACTCACATTTCACAGAAATACTTCCCAGCCAATCTCTTGGCGAATACTGAACAAACAAAACCCAACACAACACAAAATTGTTCTAAGCTAACATCAAAAACACACAAAGGCTAAATCTATGCTGGTTAAACAAAACAGAAATAAATGAAACCTACACTAAGCCAATATGCAAGGTTGGTTGGTTGGTTAGAGCTTACCGGTGCTTTAAGCCAATATGCAAATTAAGAACTGCTCACATGTGCATCAGCGCACACAACTTTCATAAACAACACAGTGCAGAACAGTTCTGATAATCTTCACTCCTAACCTCAAGGCAAACATCATAGCTCAGATGCCGTCTCTTGAAGCGGAAGTTCACTGGGTGACAACAGGGCAAATGGCCAATAAAAAAACTCTGTTCCAGTTATCTCAGAAGTTCTCTCACAAACAAGTGGAGATAGAGAACTGGCTAATCAAGACTAATTTTTAAAGCGGCTACTAAAACTGAAGAGGTGAATGACATGTGACAAGCTCAAAGCGAACGATTAAAAATTTATAAAAGTAAAAAGTACAAAAAACAAGCCAGAATATGACATTGGCGAGAAGAAGCTGCATGACATGTGGTGCACAGAACACAAGAACACCACTTCGACAATACTAGTGAACTGGAATAGCTATGGTAACAAATTAGTAGAAAGTGCATAAATATGTGCACTAGAAACATTCAAGTAAGAATGTGATACCTCTATCTACAAGGACATTGATTGGTTGAAAACACAAACACAAAACATCACAGTCAAAACTCAGTTAGGCCTGCATGACCAATGAACTAATACTCGTAGCAGTCATAGCATCAATACTGCCATCTATATGAAACGCCAGTTATACACAGGGTGACCACTTCCAGACAGCTCGAATTCCCCGACTTCTACACTCTTCCAACAGGTGTGATACTAATACTGTCTGTCAGCATCTGAGATAACAAATTTTGAGACTGAAATGAGTGCTACTTCTTGTGGTCAGGCTTTAAGTCTTCATCCATCCTAACTGCACTTAACTGACAACCGTACATACAGTGACAAGTACAACACTGCACATTATGCACCAGTCTCAGCCAAGTACTGAAGCTGAATGAACTAAATGCAACTTCCCTTGAACATGTGTTTCCTGATAGTTCTCCGACCTATCTCAGATTTCCCGAATTTTGCCGACTGCTAGTCACCCTGTATATGTACCAGAAAAAGCTGATGCAAAGCTGTTGACAAATGAGAGGCAAGCATCAAGCAATTGTTAGCAAACTCTGGGAAAACACAAGCAAAGAATAAACTGAACTACTGGAATTTTTTTTAAATGACTACAGCAAACAAATGGCATTTCCAATGTGTGTGAAAACATCCAGTTAAGCACCATCTACATTTAAATAAAGAGATTAAATCTCCCTCCGTCCATTTAAGCAGGTGGCAGCCATGGACACACTTTTTGATTATCAGTGTATTTTGTTTGTAATAATTTTGCTTTCTTTGTCCTTCAAATTCTTGGCCCAGTTTTTTAAAAAATGTGTCATTTTTCCTGAAATGTATGTATTGTTGTTATTACGAATCATATGTAGAAAATCAGCTAAAGTTTTATCCCTCATTGCAAAATGATGAAATACTGTCAACAGAAGGCTAGTAATAGCATGAAACAGTTATGACTTTGAGGCCCCTTTCACACTGGAAATTTTTCTTTCAAAAGTCTATTTTGAAAGTCACATGACTGTCCCAGTATGCACTTATGCACTTTGTGCATGGCGCCAACTTTCAAAAGTGAATTTTGCAAAATAGAACATAGCATGTTCCATATTGCAAAAGAGTCATCTGACTTCCAAAAGAAAAATTTCCAGTGTGAAAGGGGTCTGACAGAATCACTAGAAAAGGTAACAGAAACAGCAAAATGAAGACTCAAGACACACACACACATCAAAGACCGTTTATAGCGCATGCCTGTGAACAATACACACTGCACTCACCAGGTTAAGATCTTTGAACTATGTGCAAACATACAAACCAACACAAATCTGTTATCAACTCACATTAGCATTAACATGCACTGCTTATTTGCCATGCAGAATATGGTTAATATATGTAATAAGGTATTCATTCACAGACAATGCAATTTACCGTGCAGTTATGTTATAAAGCACAATCATAATCACTGTATTACAGTCAATTAGTTAATTACAGCGCTTATCGTGCAGACTAAAATCATGAATGCTTACCATCATTGACTAGCCACACACAGAAACAGCAATTTAACAATTATACATAAAAACACTGCACAAGACAAATTACCAGTTAATAAATACAGTCACTGGAACTTGCTATCAATATCAACTTCATAATATTTAAAAAATACCCCCCCTTCGCAGAGATGGTTTCATCAACAGGTACCAGCTTACTAGGCCAGACTAACCAAATTTAATAGTGATCATAAAATTGTTTGTGTGCTGTTTTTGTCGATCACTTACACAATGCCTTAATAACAATATATAGCCCTTTCGGCAAGTTTGCCGAGCGGGCTAAAAAATATGTGCAAATTTTGTTTTTATCACTGGACTGGTTTATAATATTGTAATGTTCACTGCCACTGTCTTAAGCGGGTGTGACCAAGAATGCTCATAAACATTTTGTGCTACACTCAAAGATTTTGTTCTATTAGAAATAGGTTAAACAGCATTTTGTTAGCCTAGGAAAAATGACTACATGTATGCTACAAACACATGCAGTGAATCTATCCTAGGCAGCAGAGTAGACATGCAGTAATTAGCAGCAATTACAACGTGTCTGAATATCATCACTATGTCTCACATGTGCACTACACATAGTTGAATGATGATATCAGACAACACACAAACAGGCCTCTAGCAGTCTCATACTGACTGACATGCATGTTACCTGCATGTTGGCCATCACATTGGCCGTCGTTTGCTTCTGAGACTTGAGTGACGCAGCAACAAACGCAAGATACTGGATCACTTTCTTGGTGTTCTCTGTCTTGCCAGCACCAGACTCTCCGCTGACGACACACCAGCACATGCACTCACCATGTTCAACACGGTGACACTTCAACAAAACAAGGCAATGATGAAACGCATACTCTTCCCCGGCATACCTTGCATGAAGGCGTCCTCTCGTCTAGGCAGCCGCCGTCAACTACATTGTGATTTTAAAAATGGACCCCTGCTATATTTCAAATAACTTCAACAAATATTATTCAATATTACTAATTTTTGGTACAGTGAATCTACAAAGAGTCTTTCAGTCTTCACGTAGGTAATTGATTAGTTTTGGAAAAAAAAATTGAGACAATGTTTCTCAACTTGTGTCCATGCAAAGGGATGCCATTTTAAACATTTGTTGTAATAATGGATGCAACATGTACTCTTTTAACATTTTCACGTTGACTGGCTGAAAATTTCATGATCTGTTGTAATATCTTGTTACAATAATGCTGGGGCCTCCTTTTTACACACAGTGTAAAAATGGCTGCTATGTAATTAACCTAAGCTAGTAGAACTTTTTGTTACAAATTTTTGAGCCACAAATGAAGCATTGGAGACTCTTTGTAGATTCTGTCTACTAAAGATTATAGACACTGGCCAATATTTGTTAAAATCATTTGAAAATGTAATGGGGGAAGGGGGGTCTGGTTTTCTTTGAACCACAGTGAACCAGTACCGTACAGCAGGGGTGTTACACCACACACACTGCAGCTGGGCTGCTGCCATAGCATCACAACATAATGCAGCCCATTATAGGAAAACATGACGTCATCCGTAATGCCAGAAGTGTGTAATGTATGCCTATCTCAGTACTATTCGACCCTACAGAGTCGGAGTAACAACACTTCAACATAAACATACTTAGTCAACAACTGAGTCTATGCATGTCATGATGGTGTCATGTTCTTTTCTTTTTCGAAGAGCGTTCTTGGGCTATGTTCTTGGGCTATTCGTAGTTTTACAACCACTTAAATTTCATGTCGGTTTTTATTTTTTTCCTCTATTTTAGTATATTGTTAAGCGCTGGTCATTTTTTAATGTAAGTGTATTTCTATGTACTATGTACTATGCTCAGTGTCTTGAATTTGTTGCATATTCCATTCCCAGCTGTTCCACTTTCTTCAGCGACTTTGGACTAGTCATTTACAGAAACAAATCTTTGTGCCTCTGAGCTGCTTGTGAAATGTGACACTTTGTAAATGTGTTCATTTTCATTCATTACTTACATGTGTCATGGTCACATAGCCCAGTATATGACAACACTGTTGGCTTTGTGCTTCTCCTGCATCTCTGACTCAGTACCTAATACCAACAAAAGATGTACTTCATAGTCCATACTGACTGTATGTTATACCTATCTTGGATTATGAAAAAATATGAGTAGTGTACAAACAGTGAGTGTACATACGTGCACAAAATGGATTGGTCTTCACGATCTAAACAAAAATACACAACAATGTTCTTTCACAAATGATATCAGTTGTCAAAAAAACAAGAACAGGAAGCATTCAGCTCTAGGATGAACATTCAATTATCACATGTTTCTGTGATGGTGATGTCTTTCTGCTGAATACTATCGCAATTCAAACAGTCTGTACTGTTCTAAATACACCAGCAGTATAAGGCCCATCCAACCAGCAACATGCCAAATCAACCGGCAAAAATGTCGAAGCAAGGTTCAACTTGTTGAAAGAATTATACAACTTAACTGCTTTCAACAATCGTCAACAACTTGTTTCTGGGTCGTACGACATGTCTCCAAAAACTGGACATGCTCAACTTCTTTCAACTTGTCACACAGACGAAAATTCATGTCACACTGTTGACAAAAACCGCCACAGTGATCTGGTAACAATGTTGAAGCAACATTCAACATGTCGAAAGAATATTTCCACTTGACTTTCATGTATTGCTCATGTGATCGGTGTTTTACTGAAGAGTTATATTCGACAGTTTATGAACTACAGGGTGCTCCAGTACAAATGATCCTTTTGGGAAAATTCATTTTTATCTCCATAATTGTATTAGATTTTGTTCCTAAATTTACATTGTTACAGAGGAGCATTCAGGACATATATGCAGCAAATTTTGTAACAATAGTTGTTTTTATTTAAAAATTACATCTATTTAAACTTAAAAATATATTTTTTCTAAGTAAACAAGTAATTAAACTGAAATTCTAATGTAAAATTAAGAAAACATGCACCAAATTAGTATGCCAATAAATTATCGTCTATGGAGCACAACGTTGGAATCCTATCAGAGAGATACATGTTAAAGATTACCAGCATTCATAAGCTGTAAGCTAAAATGATTATTTTGTTAATGATATGGAATGATTTGCAGTTACTGCAATGGTAGCATTTTGCAACAGACTGATTGTGTGTTGCTACAGCCGGTGGACAATCAGAACACTCTGTTTAAATACTGAGTGAGCTACAAGTAGCTGACATTCATCACTGAAATATCTGAACCACTAGTGAATAGCTGAGCAAGTCTGATTTGTTATTCATAAATATTCAATGCACAATTGGATGTTCATGTGATAAATTAAACTCTCAAGTTTAAACTGCTGTTATCTGTCGAACCATATCAGTTGTTTTGATAAAATTTGCAGAATAAGTTTGGCTCAAATCAGAGCAACCTTTGCTGAAATACAGCATTTTTCTACGGATTGTTTTTTTTATTTGGCGCACCCTGTACGGAGCCGTAAGAAGATACGTTAAGTGGGAGTTTCTTTAAAAGTGATAAAAAATGTTGGCGGAGATGAGTTCAAGGAGATAATTATGAAGCGATGACAGCTATGAATAGTGCGGCGGCGGAGTTGATGAGGAGCGGCAGATAACGAGTGTCGGGTAGCAATTAATGGCTGCAGGTGGCTTGCAGTTGAATGTCTTTAGCGTCAGTCAGACAGTCAGTCAGCGGGCCTACACCGTTGATCATTCACTGGCGTGAAATGCGAAGTGACTGTGAGCAATCGGTCGCCGGCGGCACACACTCAACACGACGGCCAGCCAGCCGGCCTGCAAGCAAGCACTGCTGATAAGTGACGACGCGCCGGACCGACCGACGGCGACGTAGGCGTCACAAGGTCTGTCTGAGTCTCGACGAGGCAGGCACCGGCAGCACTACGTGAGCAGACAAGCAAGCAGTGGGATGGTGTCGAGTAGGCAGGCACGTCACGCAGCGACTGAGACACAGTAGTGCACAACTAACTCTACGTCCGTCCGTCCGTCAGTCCGTCAGTCCGTCGCGCACAGACCGACCGACCGACGTCATATTCGCACAGCTGCAGTCAACTGCTCGCGACACTACATCTACACTGCACGTTCGTTCCTATAGGCCCTTAGGTCCGGTTTTTCCACAGCAAATTAATCTCCCGTTAATTTAATCCGGCAGATAATGATCAATTTACTCAGATGTCGT
>Ga0209782_1001639_pt1 | contig 11881 bp, 7 predicted proteins | sample WorMetmaBAHAMAS1_FD_187390 | JGI IMG/M metagenome (GOLD analysis project Ga0209782, IMG submission 187390) | Marine gutless worms symbiont microbial communities from Max Planck institute for Marine Microbiology, Germany - Inanidrilus... | ecosystem: Host-associated > Annelida > Digestive system >... | reverse complement strand
CGGCATTTCTACAGTAATACAACGCTCTAAATATTTGATGATAAGACTACACTAAACTTTAAAATCCAGTCATTTCGATATGATCAATTTGCAAGTATATCCGCTAACACCGATAGACCGAGCGACAGGCTCAACGCAAAATCAACCATATCGCACTGCCCACCGAGTTTAATTACCAGGCAACGAGCGTCGGTTGATAGCAAACTGCTACACATGTTATACAGCCAACTTTGCAACAAATAGCGATGGAGCTTAGGCTAAGCCTTAGTGTGGATGGCCTTGACTGCCGTAGGTGCGATAAGCAGTAGTCTGTCGTCGACGACATTGTTGATCGCAGTTAATCGAGTGCAGTGGAGAATTTTTTCTAAGTCCCAGTTGTGCATACAAATGGGTCACGTGAGTAAAACCACGCCCCTTTTAGGGGTAATTTGTCATCCCTTTGGCAAGACTTGATATGGTCTCCCTTTGTATAAAATTTGATAGCTCTAGTTTCATCCACTCCTGTGATATGGATGGGGCCCCCAAAATTTAAAATGGGTCTCGTGACATAACCACGCCCCTTTCAGGGGAGCTTTGTTGTCCATAGACTGGGACTAGCTACGGTCAACCTGTACACCAAACACAAAATCTCTATGTTTACTCACTACGAAGGGCGACGAAAAATGCAAAAATTGGGGTGGTTTGGGACGTAAGGGGTCACCCAAGGTCAACGGAAACATCGTCATTTGATAGAGTGCTGATGACTTCCTATTCGACTGTAATAGAAACTATGCGTCTATATTGTAGCGTTTTTGAGTTATAGCACGTTTTTCGTCGAAATCGGCCGATTTTAACCCACCCCACCTGCATTTGTTGCCCCTGTAAGGGGTGATCTCATTCGAATTTCGCCATGGACTTAGTTGTCAGAAATCTAGAGTCCTGGGGCTATCTGTGGCATTATTTGCGTGATCCTACATTTAGCTGTTTTGATACAATACCGGAGTGACAGACACACACACACACAGACAGACATACGACGACGGCATATTCCGCGCTTAGCGTCGCGCAGTAAAAATTTAATACAGGTATTTTAACGATGACAAAATACCGGCTCCAACTGAGGATCAAACATAAGATGGAGTAACAAAAAACTAAAGTTAAAAAACACACAGTTGCTGCAGTACCAACAGAACTGTGACGATGGGTTTTCTTATGAGATTTTATAGTTGTGCAACTAATAGCAACAGAAATGCCATATAACATTTAAACACTTAAGTGTTTTATACCATTAAGGTATAAAAACAAACAAGACATTAAAAGGCACATTCTCAACAGTGAATTTCTGTACACATCACTTTGACGCATATTTAAAATACGTAACTAAAATTCAAAGCAAACAAAGATATCACAGGCTCATTGAGAATGATGAAAATACAGAAATATCCCATCCTCAACTGCTGCTGTAAAATATTTAAATAACTCGGAATGTATACATCAAATCGAAATTGTTTGACAACAAAATTGCTCGTGGCGCATACCGACTACATTACACGAAACTCCCAAATGCACTAATGCAGTCTCACAAACAATGCCAGCAAGTCGGCTAGTTCATTCACAGCCTTAACACGTTCCCCTGGTTTCTTCTCCTCAACACATTCAAACAGCGCCTTCTTTATCTTCCTCTGCACATTGTTCTCCTCGTCATGTTTCGGAATGCTGTGCAACAGCCCACCTGCAACAAATGAAAATGCAGATATGGTAAATTTTACCAACAAAAAATGGCCGTATAAATTCCTGTTGTATTTTCCATCAACATACTTTCCTAACAAAAAGGGCTTTTATATCTATGTAAACAAGTTTCAAACATTTTTCTCCCAAAAGCCCCACAGACATAGGAAATCACTTACTTCATCACTATTTGACGTCATTTGCTGTACCTTTATTTACAGCTGCAAATGGAGTAGATATGTGGAAAACGAGAGATAAATTAGGGTTTATGGTTAAAGATTGAGGGTTGATTAGAGTCAGCAGAGTTAGGGTATTGGTTTAGGGTTAGTTGTTGGCAATGTCGGGGATAGTAAGGGGCCAAGAGAGGCTGGCAGGTGGATAGGCTGATGCATTAAGTAGTTAAACTCCCATGGATTATACACACAGGTTGCACTTGACCACCACGTGACCTTGATGTCTGACCTGGTGACCACAGGGTCAATGAATGGTGGGCCTGCCATGGACTATATCTCTACCGACTTTGGTGCTGAATTGATGTGTTGACAACTCGAGCAGTTTTCCTTACAAAACAACGACACACACAGAGACACACAAAGTCACAGATGCAACTGACCACCCACCCGTGCATGTGCAAGCCGCATGGATAGGATGCTTTGACTTTTCAAAAACAGTCCATTCTTTGTATCATGTACGAATGAATTTTAGTTCTACAATCCAACACACAACGTAATTTTTGTATTTATCTAATGTCGACAGTGCGGCAAGATGACTCACGGTATGAGACGCCGTCCTTGTCAGCGACGGCACGGTGCTCAGCGATGTCAGATAAGATGTTGCGGCACAGAGTCGAGTACATCAGTGAGCCACCAACACTATGCAGTGAATTACAGTGCTCCGTGCGTTCCTGCGATGACAGCTTGTCACTTGCTAACTGGTCAAACAACTGACTAAAGCAAGCATCATTGCAAGTGACATTGTGCCCATACGTGTGTTCGTCGTGACGATCTTCATCTAAAATTACACAAATATGTCACGAGACAGAGAGCATTCAGACTTCAACAATAAAAGGCAGCAATAAGAGATCACACAGAACAAAGTTGGCAGCAGTAACACGACAAAATTAAATTAAACGTATCTGGTGAATAAAAGATACCTCCAGATTTAGAAAAAAAACAAATGTTGCAACATTACATTCTGTTCAATAACTTACTCTCCAACAACACAATAAAGGCAATTTGATATCCTACAGTTCTATCCAAATACTGGTTGTTAGTTATAAAACAGTTTCATGCCAATATTAACAAGCAACATCACTTACTCAGGTGCAAAAATACTGCAACTAGTACATGTTCAGAAAGTGTACCAAGAAAGCAAATAAGCAATATGCTGAAGTATGTTATACATATACCATACAAACCATTCGGTTCATCAAAGTCCAGATTTTCTATGATGCTCAACTCTTCATAGTCAATAATAAAAATCTCTTTGTCATGCGATACAGCAATATTCTCAAACACAAAATCTTTGTATAAGGCAAACCAGCGCCGGTCAGCATGCTGTAACAAGACAATTTCAACTGGCTAGTTTCATTACAACTGTACATTATTTATCGTGCGCAAGTTGCTTCAATATTAAATTTACTAATACCATTACTGCCACTGCTGCAACAATGCGTTATTGCTTAACTGGCTCCTTCTCTTCTGAAGTAACTCCAGAACCTTTGGGATAACTGTAGCAGCTAAAAGTTAGATTCCCTTCTTGCTGCAAAATGCAACAGTATCAATGCACTGAATTTAACCGTATGCCAATAAAAAATTTCACCTATTAGACCTCATAATTTCTTGATCCATTAACTACCTCCTGAACAAAAATGGCAAACCTTTTACCCAGTTCTCGTATAATATTACATCAACATTATAACACACGACAATTTACAATCTAGTACTATGACGGAAAAACAGTAGTTAAGACGCAACCTGTCCAAAAATATATAACAGTTCACGGTAACCAAAAAAGTAGCTAAAGCACTAGTACACGTAAAATATTTTCAGGTGTTCATATTAAAATATGCAAAAGCAGTAACAACAGCAAAATACTCTCACCCAAAACACCTGAACAAGTGACAACAACTGCAATGCAAGTTCAGCCCGGTCTTCGAACGGCTCATCAAGGTACTTTGACAGCAGCTGACCAGCATGCTCAACGATGACCAACCGACCACAAGCACCGAAAGCTTTTGGTGCCACTCGCTGAAACATGATACTTTTGAAGAACTGTGACAACAAAACGACAAAATAATGCAACTTAAACTCTTTAAATACATCGACCATTCTGCTTTTAAACAGTCTAAAATTAGATCTCCCTAACTACATCAACCATTCAACTTTAAAACAGTTCTAAATACTAGATAGCCCCCTATACATATTTCTTGAAACTTATCTACCTTACTTGGCTAGTTCATTTTCACAAACACTAACACAAAAATTCTGATGCATTGACACAGATACATTATAATAGAAAAACTTTCGCTATAGGAGTATGCACAATGCATGTTAGATGCTTGTAGTTCAGTCGGATAAATCCTGTTACATACTTTGAGCATTAGTGATTCTGGCTGCACAACCATTGATGTAAACATAACTGCCCTCTGATATGGAGTTAAACTGTCATCACTGTTGTCATCATAAAGGCCGCTGAATATCTCAACATATCGTGGAGTAATGCACAGCGCATATCTGTCATTAGTACAAAAATACATATCACAAGACACAAAAATAAACTGAAACAGATTATTACACCATACTATATGGGACTGGAAGCACAAAAACTGCAAGATATTGAGGGACAATATACAACTCTTGTTAACATGTCTGCGACTGTTAACAGTATATTGGTTTTCACAAAGCGATCAGTTCCTCGCATCAATTAGTTAGCCCCAGTAAGCACAGAATTGTAATAAGCACATGTCTGTCTATCTGTCTGTCTGTCTGCAAGCATACCTTTGGAACAACACACCCAAACTTCACATAGTTTTACATGTTGCCTGTAGCCAAGACTTTGTTCTTATCTAGCAACACTGCAATATGTTACGTACTTCCAGTTGTATGCATGACATTATGTTTTCATATTACGAACCCAAAGGAGGCAAGTCACTACTGCAGCAGCATTACTGTAGCGCTGTTCGCGAGCATTAGCTAACACCCCTGTTGCTTGGTATTAGATTCGTCCTGTCATCGATGGAGGTGGGTGCCAAGTCTAGACCTAAATTCCTTCCTGTAAGGAGTGCCAGAATTGCAAACCCCAGCCCTCCACCAGTCTTGAGGATGAAGTATACAAGGTACCATTGCCTGTTTTACTTAGTAACATATATATGTCAGCATTAAGTGTGCATGAGTAATTTGAAAATGCCATGTAACACTCACAACTGTAGCTGGTAATTTTGGTCTTGCAGTCCCAAATATTTTGCATTATTTCACCATGACACAGATATGAAACGAAAGCAATGGAGAGGTAACCACCACATCATGACTTTATCATCAGATATGTGACAATCTCACAGGCCATTCTCATTATGGCCCAGACCGCCGGTCTTCACTGACCAGCTACACCGCTGTCTACTGTTCAATATAGTACATTATTCCAAGTCCTGAAGATGCAAAAGGTTAGGTTCTCAGTAGTTACTAGGCTTTTCACAGGAATACAGGAAATATAAATCAAGTGCAATAGACCTTTTGTTCCAATGCAGTACACAGACCAGCAGTACTCAAACTTCAGCTGTCATTCTCGTGTCTAGTTCTAAAATGTCTAGCCATGCAAATCTCCACCTGTCAGTGCCCAATCCTGCAATTCCTACCTCTGCAATTTGTCTGCTATTATTCAGTCGTGCATTATCTGACCTCGTATATTTCATCATCTATCAATTTTGAATCAATTTCCAGTTCTGCACTTTCAGTCAACCCTATTGCATTGCAGTGTCAATCTCAGTGCAATCATCTTGATATCACGATCACTGATGGCTCATTCATATTAACTGAAACACTATCTAAGTTGCATTAAAAAATTGACAATTATTCCTGAAGTAACCAAAACTATTACGTTTCAGCCTTTGTACCGCCCCGCCCAGGAATCATCACACTTGTCAGGTACATTGCTGCCAACCTTAAACTTAAACCATAAGCATAATATTCATTACAACAGACAAACAATGAAACAAGCAACATACTGTACCTAAGCCACCCAGACCAACTCAGCCTCCTATGTGCTAAGCATGGTGATGCTCTGCAGTTGAGGAATAAAGGCACAAATCAGGATGGCTTACTCCATCATGGATAAATGCACGGGACTGTGGGTGGCTGGTAAAACTGTGTAATCCGTCATTAACATGTGCCATATCTGACAGGAGTATCGCACATGCTATATGACTATTGAGCGCTATACAATAGCATTTAAACAGATCTGGGTACTGATTCTGAACCACATCCGGTCCACTGTAGATCGAATTGGTGTCAGTCTATTTTTGTAGATCGGCTCTGGTCTAACAGTACTAGTAGTTAGTTTGCATCATGTCTTCATTGACAGTTGCTTGCCATTATCAGCATGAGTGGTTGCTCTATGTGCTTAATTTTATCAGTACCTGAATACACCAGTGTCAATGCCACCAGTTACACTACTGTAGGATTGGGTTACCAACTAGTAGTCAGCATCATGTGCTGCATGAAACTCGACACATTTTATTGCCAGTAATTATACTGGTCCAGGTAACATAAAATTACTTAATCGGCCTAGTCCAGTTTTTGTGGATCGTTCTAACTCTACTATACAAATGTCCTGTTTATTGTAAAAAATCTGCTAAAATTATCAAAAAATTATATGAAAACATGTCATGAAATAAATAGCCTACAATAAATCATAAAAAACTGATGATAAAATCTGCTAACCAGTGCAGCTATAATGGACTATTAGCATCCGTACTTACGTTAAGGCATTTGCATCATCCTTGGGATGAGCTATTTTCCATGCCTGACGTATATTTTCTGGACTGAAAGCTGCAACATTCTGAACGTAACTTTGATTGCTAAGAATAGCTGATGAGACATTGCATTTCTTAGAGCCAGTTACATTCTGACAAATGAATTCATCGAAGAACTTGAACTCCTTTGGATACCAATTTGAAAGACGTTTAACAGCCACTGGTATATCAAGCCACTGTCCTAAATAAACACCCTTCTTGTTGGCAGGAGTTGGTGTCGATGGCATCTCAACAAGCACTTCTTTTCTCTCTATTGCCGCACACATTTCAGTTCCAAAACACGCTGGGCATCGATCACGCGCTGTCCACTCCAGTGGCACAGGTTCCATTGCATTTTTGTTGCCGACGTAGAAAGAAGCATGCTCTTTCAAATTAGAAATGCGAAGCTTCTCATATTCCTCTTCCCAGTCAACGTAGTCTTCTTCTGGCAATGGCGCAACACGCTGCTGGAGTCGCAGCAAAACAAACCAGACGACACTGATGCTGACAATCAACAAAACCAACGATGCCGGGCGTCGTAGTGTAGCATTCCAAATCCAAGTTCGTATGGTCAACATTATGGCACGTATACTGCACAAACAGTAAAACACGATATCCAGTGACCCAATTTGTTGATTTTGTTCAACTTCAATATACACACTACACTTGAACACAAACACACATCATTTCCCAAAAAGTAAGGCCAAACTACAAAATTAGAAAATCCTATAACAGGACATATTTATCTGTTCTCAAAACTTGATTTCAAAGTCTTGGTCTTGCATGCTTAAGCACTGGTTTGGCATCTAGTCAAGGACATCAATCATAAATCAACTGTATTATTTTGTTGTTATATCTTTACAATTTCTTGGTATTAATGTACATTTCAAGACTGACTTATGTTTCATGCTGTAACAATTGTTTAGATAACCATCTGATGACAGATGTTCTACAATCCTTTGTCCAGGCTACTATCCACTGCTGTTTTGACTACTGCAACTCTTTGCTCACTGGGATAGCCGAGGATCAGATGAAACGATTACAGGCGGTTCAGAACACCACAGCTCGTCTAGTGTCTGGGGCTCACTGTTGTGTCGATGCCATACCACAACTGCACTATCTTCATTGGTTGCCAGTAGGACTGCTGTTCTCGTTCTCGGCCTATACGAATATCATGAAGACTAGATTCAGTACCGAAAATGCAAAATAGACTAAATAAGTCTATTGCACCACGTGACATTCAGATTATTAGAAAGAATGCTCTACGCCATCTATGCCATCTTCGTCTACTATTCCCTTACTGGTGTTTGTACTTGGAAGTTTGTGCTGCATTGAAATAACCTTGAAGTTTATAATATGTATTTTACATGGTTTTATACTTCATGTTTTTACTCAGTTGGAAATTGGCACAGAGGCCTTTAAAGAGTTTGAAGAAGAGGAGGATTTTTTGCAACTTACTGCAAAATTAAGCGATAATTGGATGAATAACTTTATTAACAGGCTGTTGAGCTAGCGTCACAAAGGGATACTAGTTGTAACTGAAAATCATTTGACGCCATAATCGTGTACACGTTTACAAAATTACACGACAGCCGCATCCTTACAAGTTTTAGCGCTGCAATAGGTAGGCTGGAGTTCGACCTGTCAACATTCTTATTAATATTTACATCTGCACGTTATTGTCAATCATTGCAACTTTATACGACATAATAGCATAGGCTATAATCTTAGTCTAAAAGTGGTAACCTACACGCATTAACTCATTGTCTTTATTGTTTAAAAATATATTTGCAAAAAAAATCAGTAAACAAATCGACAAAGACTATTAATTGGATGCATTGAATTTGCAATGAATATTTACAGAAAAAAGTATAGCAGTCTAGTGTGTAGCCCGCCCGGCATACCACTGTGGCCACATTCGTAATGCACATTTCTATTTAAGCCATTAAAACCAAACTGCAAACTTCTGGAATAGAGCACAACCTTCTGAGTGTAGTGAAAGAAAACCTACAACTTATCGTCACAGTGCCTAATATTGTTGCTCCTAAGTGAATACAGCTAAACTAACCTGAGTGGAGTGAGTGCAATTATGATGTACCAGATTATATGCCTGCTGCACACAGTTGAGCCTCTAAAACTAAAACTACGGAGTTACTGGACAGTAGTTCACCAAATTTCTACACGATGTATAATGGGATCATCATCGCTGTTAATGTGCATCAATGTCGCAAAAATACCAATTTGTTGTAGAACACTATTAGTACATATTTTTATGCGAACAATAAAGGTACTGAGTATCTGTCAATTTGCTCCAAAAATAATAGATTATCACATGCATCAAGTATGGTGAAGATCGGCCTAGTAGATTCTGAGATAACAGGTTAGATATACCAATTTTCACCATATCATCTTGAAATGAATGTCTAATGTCGTAATCTCTGGGGTTACTCGACCGAAGCTCACCAATTTTCTACACAATGTAAGAGTGATCATCGCCACTGTTGAACGTATTTAATGTTATCACTGGCACTGCAATACACCAATCCACTTCACAATATATAATTTTTCAGTGCAACAAATGAATGTGAGGTAGACTAATTTGGCCCAAAATTGGTTGTCATGAAAAAGTCCCTTCAGTAATCAGAAAAAGATCAGATTGTATGGTTCCTACTATCATATATGATATCTACCATTTGGTAAAACTAGTAAAAATTGGTCCAATATATTTTCAGATTTGCAGTAAAAATATTTTCAGCATAAATCCACATTCGTAATGCACCTTTCTATTTAAGCCATTAAAACCAGACTGCAAACTTCTGGAATAGAGCACGACCTTCTGAGTACGTTCCATTCACACACAGGTGATATCATGAACACCAGTCAACACTCCGAAGTTTTCCTGCAAATGTCAGTGTTGTAGTCATGTCAGTACATAAGGCTGCAACACCATGACTCAAATTCCTCTACATGCCAGATAACAGTATAACAGAAATTCTAGTTCACTAAAGAGATCACTGATTCAGCACTGTTGAGAGAAACAAAATCCTATATTTGCCATACAATGGATATGCAACACATTGTATACTTGGTTGTTAATCAGAGGCATGAATGATAACAACTACTTGCCCTGTATGTCACAACAACTACACTGGTGTCCACAAAAAAGGCCAGTTGATATTTTTACAATAATTTTGCCAAATTTAAAGCTACCTTATAATTTTTGTCAGGTAGGTGCACTGCAGTACACTGTTAGAACATTGACCATATAGAATTTTTCCACCACACCCATTTTGTTTCGCTGCTTTACCGTCTGAAGTAACATCTGTGCAAAAATTTCATTTTTTTGTCATACAAGACAGTCGAAAAACAACAAAATTAAAACATGAAGTTCAGTCCAATCTGCAAGTCTCTCTTGATGATGTTATGTACAGACAAGTGAGAAATGTGCTCTTCACGTGCTATCTGTCTCACAGAACAATGGCCGTGTGGTCGGTTTTCTTGACTGTGCACAGTGTCAACGTTTTCAGCATTATGCACTGATCATGGTCGACAACTACCGGCAAGGCATTCAACACAACCAAATTTTTTTCCCATCAAGTGATTTAAAACACCAAGAGACCATTTCTTGTTCGGAAATTCTTTAAGAAACTCAAATGCAGTATACTGTTTTCTTCTCAGAGCACTTTAATTAAACGTTTATCATCAACAGAAAACAGCATTGTGTTTATCATTATCAACAACAACAATTCAACGTCACAAAATTATGACATCATCACAAAGTAAGAACGGCTCAAATGTGGTGGTTAAATTTAATAATTAAATTGGCAACTGTCAGCGTAATTCATGTGCAAAAAATTGTAAAAATCCAAATAACCATACAAAAGTTATAACTGGAAAGTTACTAGCCTCTTTTTTCTGGACATTGTGTAGTTGGAAAATGCAAAATTTTACAAAAATCATAATAGTATAAAAACAATTTCACCGACAAATATAGCACATTTACTACACATCTCATTCTTTTGTTGCATATTGGTTAAACAAAAGCAAAAACACACTGACAGAACTATTCAGTCTGCATGTCATATGGAAATAATGGTTAACAATACAGCACAGCACATGTACACATACCATGCCAATATTTTAATGTCTGTTTACCAAATGAACCAGTATTTTCCTCCACTTGTTCTGGAAGACCATGTTTGAGTACAAGTGGCACAAGATGTTTATGGGTCAGATGGACTTGTTTTGATGAAACAAAGAGTGCCAAAGGTCAGTGGCATGGTGCAGGTGCTTATATACAATAGCTGATGTATTGTAATGTGGGCCAGAAATAAGTTACCAGTTAACCATGTTTCCTAGAATGTAACTTGGTCCAACGCAGCATGACATAAATTAATTACTGTATACAGTGTATACAAAAACAAGTCAATTATTGGTAACAGCATACAGGTGTAACTATTATTGTTTGCATCTCTGTTCTGATGCAATAAAATCAGTAAAAAGTCAATAATACTAACTAAGTGTCTAATGGACTCTAGATCTATGCCTAAGTATTATCACAATGATCAACGCAATGACCTGAACTGTGCCCACTCTGCTACTTTCTTGTACATTTATGTCACCTTGTAGGCACAAAATAAAAGAAATACTTTATTGGTTGCAGAATTGACCACATTTGAATGCAAAAAATTGCTCACAATAACAATAATTCTAAATCACAATTTTTCTTCAAAAAATAGAAACTGTTTCAAGGATATATAATGAATATAATTACTCTGTTCATCATTTGTTTGACACCTGTACAATGCATACCAAGTCAACTCTGTTATGGTGGCAACAAAAGACGGGCGGCTTATCTTGAATTCACAGTCACTACTACGCCTGTCAAATTAACACAAACTGATCTACTGTGCTGTACTATCTTAACAGAAAAAAAACATTCTGTGGCGCTTTTTTTCAGAAAAAAGCTACTGAGAGACAGAGTTATCATGAACAAAAATTATGGCACGTAAACTCAGCTAAAATAATCAAGTGGTCAGCAGTAAAAACATACACAATTTTTCACTATGCAAACTTTCAATGCATACATTATAGTGTGATAGGTTGGCCAACTCTTAGACTTACGCATTCCGGGACTCCCCCCTCTCCCTTTTTCCCCCTCCCCTC
>Ga0209782_1001638_pt1 | contig 11883 bp, 6 predicted proteins | sample WorMetmaBAHAMAS1_FD_187390 | JGI IMG/M metagenome (GOLD analysis project Ga0209782, IMG submission 187390) | Marine gutless worms symbiont microbial communities from Max Planck institute for Marine Microbiology, Germany - Inanidrilus... | ecosystem: Host-associated > Annelida > Digestive system >... | reverse complement strand
GGGAGGGTGATCCCGTTCGAATTTCACCATGATCTTTGGCATCAGAAAACCAGAGTTACGGGGCTACCGTGCGGCGTTATTTGCGTGATCCTACGTTTAGCCGTTTTGATACAATACCGGAGTGTGACAGACACACACACACACACACAGACACGACAACGGCATATACCGCGCTTAGCATAGCGTCGCGCGGTAAAAATCATAGCCTAGATTTAATTAATCACGAGTCCCAGAAATATAGCTGACATTCCAATTATCTACTGAAAACTTGGTACATTTTCGGAAACTCAATTTACCCTGCAAAATGTTTGGCGATCGCTTATGGGACGTCGATTTTGTGAGTGTGAGGGTGAATATCAATAGGCCTTATTGACTAGGCTAGTCGCTATTACTCAGCTGCAGCTAGCAAGCAGCGAGTGATCTGTTGTGACTTCAGTCAGTTTGTCTGTCTGGCTGTTCTGTCCATCATGTTGTATGCAGGTGCGTGGCATAGAACGATGAACGTTTGTCTGCCACGAGTTGCTCTTGTTGTTGCATGATGCGTGCTGACAAATTAGCCTCTTCGATTTATTACTTCACCACTGACAGTGAAGAACTAACTACTTTCATCGTGTATCTCATTGGTCTTAGTACACCGACTGCCTTCAGTGTCTGTTTTTTTTTTAAATCTGCCGTTAGCTATTGCACCAGCGTCACTGCAGTATCTTCCACGGGCTAACGCCCCTGCTGCGTGGTGTTGGATGCGTTCTAGACGGCGGCGGACGCCAAGGCTGGTCGCAGTGGCTGCAGATATTGTCGGCCGACACTCTCGGTTTTTGTTTATATGGGCCGTCAGTGTGGTCCGACAGTCGTCGAAGGATGGTTAATAAAATTAACGATTCTGTTTTTTTTTTGTTTTTCAACCGTCCTCAATCCGATGGTTGGCCACACCATGAACGTACTTTCTCTATTTACCCCTGTCCTCTGCCATTCTGATTGACTCTTCCATGGTGAGTCCTGTCCACGTCTTGATGTTGTCCATCCAGGCTGTGTGTGGTCTTCCTCGCCTTCGTGCATTGTTCCTTGCATTATCTCTTACTGCAGGCAACCCCCTTGTTTCCTCATGGTGTGACCACAGTATGCTAGCTTCTTTGCTTTGACAGTCTTTAATAGTTCCCTCTTTACTTCAGCTTTGTTGCTTTCTTGAAAAAAAAAACTTTTGTCAACTCTGTAATAACATGGCTACACAATGACGAAAATTGACGCAGCAAGTAATGAAATTAGACATATTTATTTAGCCCGCTCGGCAAACTTGCCGACTGGGCTATATATTTCGCTTGCATTAATTTATTTCTTTATTTATTTTTTAATGATCACTCAGAGAATGATTATCTCAGGATCCACTGGACCATTTTCAAATGATAGGTATTTGTTCATAGATGATCGATCAGGACCTCTTTTTCCGACTCCTCAATGGACTTTGCCGTGGTAACCATTATTGTGCAAAATTGGCAAAATGGCCTTCATTCAACATGCTGGCGTTCCGAAACGGATTCAAATATCGAAATTCCGATTAACTATAAAATTACAATATTTTTGCAACATTTTGTGCAAGTTTGATAACGATCGGTCCACTAAACTCAGAGATTACGCAAGGAGCTTCTGTAACTTTTGGGAAGAGACCGGAAAATTGGAGTATCTTAACAAAATGTTTCAGCAACTACTGGACCGAACTTCACCAAATTTTCAGCGTTCGTAGACATGTATATGGGAATTATAAAACTGTCATAAGTTTTGCGGTAGCCCAAGGGAGGTTGCTATGGTAACCAAGTAATTTCAAAGCCTTTTTGGCGGACGTCGAAATTGACTGCCTTTACTCTTTGATTTGGCGTTCCGAAACAAAATGCAACATGGTTTCATAAATGCACGCATTAACAGTGGCACTAATGTCTCTACATGTCTCTGTGTGATCCCATACGGCACGTGAGTTCCCGTAGCGGTGCGGTGCTTGTAGTACAAACTGCTATACGCTTCTTTACCTTTTTTTACCTTTTTACATCATGTAATAATGCAGTGAAGATCGTTTCATTAACTTTGGAGTTTAAGAAGCGAGTTTGTTGAATTTTTTCAAAAACTAGAAAGAAACTGGGCAAAAATTGGCATATCCCACCGAATATCTCAGCTTAGACTGGATCGATATTCACTGTCTTTTCTTAGTTTGTAGACACATTGATGGCAGTTACAAAACTGATGTTTATTTTGTGATCACGCAAGAAACGTTGCTATGGTAACCAGTTAATTGTGGGGGAGGCGTTTGCAGACATCTACATTGACCGCGTTTACTTTGTGCTCTGGCGTTCCCACAACGAATAGCAATATTGCCATACGAGTGCATGCATTAACAGCAGCGGTAATATTGCTACATTGTGTAAAAATATGTGAACTTTGGTCCAGTAAGCCCAAAGATTACAAAGGGAGATTGTGGAATTTTTGCAACAACTGGGCAGAAAACTATGTTAGGCTTTGTCACGCATTTCTAGTTTACGGTAAGCAAAGTTTTAATAATATAAATGTTGTTCGCTATTCCACATCGGCGGTCGGGCCAGAGTGCTGACGACCGCTGGTCAGTGTGGGTCGTATATGTTGTTGTTTCGTGTATTTCGCGGTTGACCGATGTCTAAGTGGATAACATGAATCGCTGGGTTGGTGATGGGTTCATTGGAAACGGATTCTTGTCAGCTCATTTGTCACTCAACCCTTCACTGCAGTCAGGCACACTGACCGGTCGGACACAGCCGGCGGCCTGCTGGGATCGGCTGAGAAATGCAGGAGCGGAATTCGAAGGACCGACCCGATTGCACGTGGTGAACTAGAATACCTAGCGGTATATGGTCGTGCCTCTATGGGTGGACTGTGCACGGACTGTATAAATAGTACACGGGACTAGAAGCGAGAGTAGAGATTCGCTCAGCCAGTCACAGGCCGAGTAGATTGGGTCACGTGGGCGCCCACGACGGACTGTGATTGGACAGCGATTGGGCCTCTGACACATTTTTTTCTGTCACGGACAGACAGAAACGTGACTACTTGAGTCGCGCCTCGCAGAGTGCGAGAGGTGCGACTAAAATGAAGGAACACACGATCACATCGGCTAAACAGGGCAGCATGTTTTAATGAAATAAAACAACAATCATGTAGTAGTACACAGAATAGTCATCGTCATCACGCAAACATAATATTGCATATTCAAGTATAAGCTTAAATGCTAATTATCAATTACACAACAACAGCATGCAGCATAATCACTATCAAACGTAACTCGAAATTGTAAAAAAATGAAACTAAAAGTGATATCTAAAAATGCATTGCAATATAATCTTAGTACAATCCTATACAGAAGATATATTATGCTACAGTCACGAAAAGCACAATCAAATGGACTGTACATTTACGTCAGCGTCGCCCGACAGTTGTCAAGAATGGTAAGTCAAATAATTGCTTTCGGAAAAACAGCCGGAAGTGACTTTCTTGACACCTCAATAAACTGAAATATTTTTTAAAAAAACATATAGCAGAAGGGATTATAATAAATAACAACGAAGTGTTAAGTGCAAAATTATCGAGCATAATTCATGCTAGGCTACTACTGATACAATCTCGGTTCTAGTACTGTAAAGTAAGTGCTGAAAATTGCAATAATTAATTTGTAAAACCATTACAAATACAGCTTGTCGCTTAGTATGCAACGCGAGTGACATACAGTACACAACATGCGAACAACATTTCTAGCATGATAACCATGGTTCTTCATTATAAAGTTCTGCATTTCCAGTCCTGCGCTTTTAGCAGCCCTTGACAGGCCGGGCCGTGGTAGATGATATCCCCTGGGGTGACTTGGTGAGTAGTTTCCTAACGGCACATCACCACAGTGTAGGCTATCTACTGGCAAGTTGACGTATCTACTGGTGGCATGTCTGTAACTTGGTCATGGGCGAGGTTAGGGGTTTCTATAGTGGAACATGTTATGGGGGGTATGGGGATAGGTGACTATGCCCTCTTCTGAGAGCTTTACCTTTAGAATGAAAATTGAAATATGTAACGTTCATTCTTATTTGTAGACTGTGTGCATTTTAACAGCTACAAAAAATATGATTACTGGCTGAAGATTGAGTGCATTTGAGTGGAGGAGTGGTACCAAAAATTTCTCATTAGCCTTGTGTACATCCCACTAGTGGTCATGGAGATAAATTTCCCCAAATTTAGCCCTGGTGACCTCGTCTCTGAACTTAGTCATGATGGTGCAGCTGTTGCTGATGCTGTTGTTATAGGTACGTGGCGACTGAGCTGCCGTTGCGCTATCGGAAGTTGGTTGCAAAGCCATCAAGATGCTACAAAATCGTCACTGGTCTGTGGACAGCAGCTCTCGTAACGTGCATCACACCGATACCGACAAAGCCGGACTGGATTTACTACCGCTACAACGTCGACCAGAAGATGTGCGGACTACACTGGGAGTATCCACTCCAATTCACCATACTGACTTCACTGTCAATCGGAGTTCATGATATCATAAGCACTGTCAACAGATGCTGTATACTAAAATGAACACAGAATGTGACCACGATGATGCTACTAAGAAGAAGAAGGGAGGAACAAATTGCAAAAGAAGAAGAAGAAAAAGAAGAAGAAAAAAGAACAAAACCAAGACCAAGAACAAGAACAAGAACCTTGAGGATGATAGCACTGTTACACTGGGAGTATCCATTGTACTGTATAATCACCGCCCTCTACATCCCGATCCTGTCCGGAGCAGTTCTCATCTTCACCGGTCTACGAATAAGGGCGACGCTTCGACGTCGTCACGATGTCCAGATCAGACTTCATCAGAACTCGACACGAACTTCAGACAACACAGATGGCGAGCAATTAGCTGCCAGGCCATCTATAGCCCGGCGATGCAACTCTGTCAGCAGCCGTCGGATACTGAAGATTATCACGTGCACCAGTGTCGCCTATTTCGTGTCCTGGTCGCCGTATACTTTCGTGGTTTTAGGCCAGTCTTTCGTCGCGTCGTTCAACCCGCCGTCCGGGGTCCAATTTGCCGCCATGTGGCTCGCAAACGCCAACAGCGCAGTCAACGTGTTCATCTATTCCGCCACCAACAAACAGTTCAGACGCGAGTGTGTTCTACTTGCGTCACGGCTCTGCTGTTCCAGACTGTCCAGCTGCTCCTCCACTGAAAGTCATCCCAACGTTTCTCCACCCCCACCTGTGATCAACCTGTCTACGATCAACGTTACACCTCTAGATATCACCTGTTGACTACCTGCTGCCATGAACAGGTGAAAATACCTCGATTCTCTACGATCAACGTGCGGACGCCGACGGTGGCTGACGCAAACCTACCCGTTGTGGATGTTGTCGCGGCGGCAGGAAACAGTGACGGCGACGGAGCTCAATTTCTGACTGTACCGCGTGACCAATTTCTAACTATGGACAACATGAAGCACGCCGTCAGCATTGACACCCTCGCTTCAAACGAAGATGCTCAATTCACATGATAGAGACCATGTTATTTCCCAGTGATATGGCCGAAAGACCATCGCACTGTACCGCTGGACTAGTCTGTCTGCCATCTGGCAAATTTACATATAAATGGGGCCTTACGAATGAGGCCGTATTGAGAATTGCTCCAAGTGCTGGTAAGTTAAATATTAATTTTGTTGTGACTTGTGAGCCGTTGATAGGACTACACATGACGATATTAGGCCTACTGATTTTGGCTGTGGACTTAATTCTTTCCAATACGCCTTCCAAGTAAACAAAATCTCTATAGTCTATTCCAAATATCCAGCTTCACTCGAGATTTAATTAACTTCCTAGTTTGAGTTGTGTTTGAGAACTGTTATTAAACGAATATGATTATGATGAACATTGTGTGCACTGAACAATTCTTAGATTTTGATGCCGGTTTTAGGTGTCATTTTATGCGTTCTGTTTGGTTATCATTTTGTGCGTATTTTTGGGTCATCCAACGAATTTAATATATTTTGTGTTCCCTGCTCTGTTGCATAGGTTTTGTTTAGTCAGTACACGATGTATAGAAGTGAGTACCGATAACATACTGTAATTAAAACTGCGATATTGCAATCCCTTCCGGTACACCAGTGTGCCGAATGAAGGACGATCGTCAAATTGCGGCCGTCATGGCAAAAATTGCGAGTTTTAACAGTGTATATTCCGAGATTATTTGACAGAAGCTTACCAAATTTGTTCACGATGTAGCCAGATTATTGCCATTTAATCTTTTGAAAGTGGCTTCACGATCGGCCAATTCATTATCGAACGACAGAGCAAAGAGTAAAGTTCGTTCATGGCGACGTCTACAAATGGCCCCAAATTTAGCTGTTTGCCACAGCAACGTCCCTTGGTCCACCGCAAAACGAATGTCAGATCAATCATTTCCACCCATATGCCCACCAATTCGGTAAATTTGGTGAAAACTGGTCCAGGATACTCTGGGATATTTGGCGTTATATGTTGAGTTTTGTAGTATCGCCACAAAAGTTATCAATTCTAACATAACTATCTCTGGGATTGCTGGACCGAATCTCACCAAATTTCTACACAACGCAGAGAAATTCATGCCATTTAATCTTTCTAAATCGATCAAATTGCGGCCGAGTCTCGGGAAAATTTCCACAATCTCCCTCTGTAAACTCCGAAGTTACCGATGTTCACGAAATTTTACACCATTTAGGGCCATTACTGCCGCTATTAATGCGTGCGTTAACAAGGCGACTTTACATTCCATTACGGAAAGCTAGAGCAAAGAGTGAAGGCGGTTAATTTTAACGTCTGCAAAAAGCAGTATTTATTGGTTGCCACAGCAACGTCCATTTGGTTAAGTTACAACAAACTTTGCTAAATTAAAAATCGGCATACATAATGTCTACCAATGCTGATAATATGGGGATGATCGGTCTAGTACTTGCTGAGATATTCGTTTGGATATGCCGATTTTTGCACAGTTTTTTCTACCCTGTTGTTGCAAAAACTTCACAAACTCCCTCGTGATCTCAGAGGTTACTCGAGCAAAATTCACCTAATTTTTACACGATGTGGCAACACAAACGGCGTTGTTAAAGCGTGCATTCACACTGTGAATTTCACAGGGCGATATTCTACATTTGTTTTACATGTGCGAGCGGCATTATGTTCGTCGGTTCTAGAGGACCGCTCACGCACATTATGGCGGCTATGTGAAAGTGTGATGTCATCCAGAAAACCTGTGCAGAATCATTTTTGACAGTCGCTTGTTGCAGCCTCGCAGCGTCGTGATAAGACAGCATAGACAACCAGTAGGCCTACATGCAGCTTGAGAAAAAGAACTGCAGATAACTCTCATTAGCATCTGATTGACCGTGCCCTTGAGGCTCGGAGCCCACGCTGAAATTTTCGGGCCCACAAATACCGACAAAGCAAAACCTCATTACCCTCCCGTAGGATTTTGCACTTTATTAGACTATAGTTACCTGCTGTCTATATTTGGTCTAAAACACAACGTCATGTTGTGGCTGCGACTGAAGCAGCAGGCGACACCTGGTGAATATCTGAGTATCACGTTATCTGTGGCGGCGCCTACCGAACATCACGATATTTAATTTTTTTTCTCGAGTTTCACTAAAAAAAATCACATAGAAAACACAAACGTCGTACGTGCTCTTAGCCTCTTACAATATAAAGAAGATCCTGTTTTTATACAGCAACTTGTAAGCTTATTTTAAATTAACATAGTGTTACAGCACGATTACAAGTGTAATCTGTTGGTCTAGTTAAGCTTAAATTCCATGGGACCAACACCGATACCGACACCGACACGGACTTTAGGGATGCGCCTATCGTGTAATTTTGTAAACGTGTACACGACAGTTTATCATGTACAGCACACGTACACGTGTACACGCGCGCATCTCCAACGGACATCCTCGCGAGGAAAAGCGCGCGTCGGACAAAAGTCCGCCGACAAGTCGGTTCGGCTCGTGGCGAGCTGAACGCGTGCCGCGCGCGCCGCGGCAGTTTGCCTGCCGAGGATCCTCGCGCGGAAGTCGGCGAGGAAGTCCATGTCGGTGTCCGTGTCCGTGTCGGTCACGTGGAATTTAAGCTTTATCGGACCAGCTTATAGACTCCCGCATGTAGAAACATGGTGTGTGTGCGTGCGTGCGTGTGACCCACGACATCAATCGGCGCTGAATGCCTAGCTATTATACGTGAAAGTGTTTCTACATGTACATGTATTCATCTATACCGCCAGTATCTGTTGGCCTGTTGTTTCAGCTTTGAGGCGTTCTCTAAATTTTACCGCGCGACGCTATGTGTGTCTGTCCGTCTAGCACAAATCAGCACTGTGTCAAAACGGCGGAACTTAAGGCCGCGTAAAGAGTATACGACAGCCCAGAGATTCTAGTCTTCTGTTGTGAAATTCGGAATCACCCTCAGCGTGGCGACAAGTTGGGGTAGGCCAAATCGATCAAATTTGAGTTGACAAATAATTGGCTGTATTTCGAACAAGGTATACAAGTAGTTTCTATTTTAGGCGAAAAGGACAGTGTATTCGCTGTATTGAGGGGTCACCTTGCCGACGACCTTTAGAGACCACCTGAACCACAGCAATTGCTACACTATGCACCAGTCGCCTTTCGAATCTTCGTATATGGGTTGAGAGTGCGGACTTCAAACTTTGTACATACGATTATCGTGACTTTTATTATTGACGATTTGATGATTTGATAATCATCCCTGAAAGTGGTATGTTCACGGTAAGTAAGTAAGTAAGTAAGTTCCTTACTATACTGACGACAGATGACAGCGGCTGGCACTATTCCCGTAGGTAGAGTGGAGCCATGCCGTGCTGGCACTTGTACGCCAAAACAGTAGTTCTGAAAGTGATCCTTTGCCGAATCGGTAGTCAGTGAAGATCTCGTAGAACAGGCGTCATATGCTCTGCATGACGCGTGGGTTTAGCTGAGCAGAGGCAGGATAGAACGTGTCAATGTCCACTGTCTAGTTGGTCGTCATTTTCTTGTTCGTCACTGACATATCGCGCTGTCAGACGGTCTTTACTGGCGAGTTGGCCGCTCACGGTGGGAAATTGCGGCTTTGCGCTGATTTGTGGCGGCATTAGGTTGACGGCTGACAGGCTGAGACAGCACAGCTAGCGCGGTTTGTTTGCAGACAGCCGTCTCGGTGTTTTTACCGCACGACGCTTGTATGCGTCGCATGCGAAGCAGCAGCATGCCACTGACACGTCCGCGACACACTTTTGGTCGGCGGTTTGGCGCAGTGGCAGCGTTGGTTGTCGCATTAACGAAGTCACTCTCCGTTCAGTCCGGTCAGTAGCCTACTGGAATGGACGACTGTCTTCGGGCGGGTACACCACCTCGATATGTAACCACTCCAACTAGGTCAACTTAGCCTTACATCTCTCCGTGGTTGCTGAATTGAGTACAAGCTTCAATTGGCGAGAGGGGGGTAAAGGCTGGAATTTGACATCTGCTATGTGGCAGGTAACACTGTATGATCCCATATGGCAGTTCCCGTAGTGGCGAAGCATGTTGCGAACATCTGTACTGGTTCGGCGGGGTTGGGTCCATGGGTTTGGTTTGGTTGGATCGGATCTCAGTAATATTTTTTCGGAGTCGTTGGTTAACTGTGAAAACGACAAGTGCGTCGGCGGCCGTCGGACAGAAGCGAAGAAAATTACGCTGGCCGCGTCGGACCGCATTAACGTTTGGAAAAAAAGATAGGACAGAAAAAGATAGAACTAGGTGACAGCAAATGCAAAATCATTAAGATATAACATTAATGATCAAAGACACATTCTTGGTTGGACGGATAAAGGGAGTCAGGGTAGTACGGAAAGACGTCGTTGGGGAACGATTTTCTGGGAGGTATTCAATAAACTATAATATTATGCATCGCCGAGTTCCCACCAACCCGGTAAAATAGTCGCAGCTCCCAAATTTTGAATTTTATAGGCTTTAGTCCCCACCATCCCTTAATCGGTCTGCAGAAAATTCGGCACGTAAGACTGAACCGATGTTGTGCAAAGTTTAAACAGGCGGCGGTCTTGTAAGTCAACAGTGCAGCTAATATAGTAGCAGCGACAGAGTCTGACATAGCAGCAGATCTCTCCGTGAGTGGTAGGCCTAATGGATACTGCTGCTGCAGATGGACTAGGCCTATGTAGGCTGATTTAGCATGATTGGGCCCATTCTATGGGGCCATAGCGGTCCCCTCTGTCACGCGTTGTCGTTGTCGTTGTTGTTGTTGTTGTCGTCGTCGTTGTTGTCGTGGACATCGATGCGCAGGAGGCGTGCGACAGTGGCGGCGTGCGACAGTAGCTACACCTGGTGAATGGCAATGTAAAATTAGGGCGTGCGGCGGCTCCCAGTGGCGAATGGGCCCAACATTTTTCAATTGCTTCTTGTTTATACTAATAGCAACGTCTAAAATCTTGATCGTGCGAGAATAGAGTACTCATGAGCCAGTGGCAAAGTCAATGACAACATTTTAAGATGGATTCAGAGTTGCTGCCGTTCACAGCAAGCAATCGACTTACTAACAGTACCCCACGCATGATGCGATAATGATGGACTTGATGGGTCGTGCTGATAAGGGATATTATGACGAATTGATGCATCGGCTAACGCCCGCTACCGGCCCATCGGCCGCATAGTATCCAACAACTAACCAAAGCCATAACACTAACCCCAAGCCTAACCATAAACGTTAGGTTATCACTGTTTCTGTACAGAAACTACCCCGTTGCAATTGTAAATAAACGTACAGGTGTTGACAAAAATGTGATTACCTGTGTTATGAATGCATACAGGCCAACAGATAGACGTTAGGCGATGCACCAACTAGTCACACCCTAGTAATAACGCTATTAGGCCTACTTTATTGGCACGTTTTAGTTCAACCTGTTGTGAAGCTACCAACAGATTACTTTTTGCCGGCCATGTAGACAACATGCTTTGCAATAATCGTTTAGTCGATAACATTATTTGACAATCGATCATCGACAATAGCTTAGTTGATCGACAGTTTCATTTTAATGGGCGTTTAATCGATCTGGAAAACTAAACGCCAGTAGCTCACAGATAGGCCTATAGTACGAACTGTCTACAATAGCAGAAGATCGTCTTCATCTGACTCGAGTGAGCTGATGCTGACCGCTTGCTTCATGGTGAGGTATTGACACTGTGGGACAGAAAGAAGCTCAGTTCTAGCGCCCTCGCCGTTGTCAGCTGACGACGTCATCATCGTGTCAGGTAGTTTTGTGTCAGCCACTGTCGATATCTGCACGTTGATCGTAGACGGGTTCACTGCAGGTAAGGGTGTAGAAAGGTTACCCTGACGATTTGGTGTTGGATCTTCACTTGCGGTAAGACGCGACAATCTGGAACAGCAGAGCCGTGACGCAAGTAGAACACACTCACGTCTGAACTGTTTGTTGGTGGCAGAATAGATGAACACGTTGACTGCACTGTTGGCATTTGCAAGCCACATTATGGCAAACTGGACTCCAGACGGCGGGTTGAACGAGCCGACAAGGATCTGTGTCAGAGTTATAACCGAGTACGGAGACCAGCATACGAAGTAGGCAACGCTGGTGAATGTCACAATCTTTAGTGTTCGACGGGTGCCGACGACATAACATCTTCGAACGACCGACTGCCGACAGTCCACATTATTTAAAGCTGGTGCAGACATCTGATGAAGTCTGATCTGGACGCCACGACGACGTCGAAGCGTCGCCCTGATTCGTAGACCGGTGAAGATGAGAACTGCTCCGGACAGGATCGGGATGTAGAGGGCGGTGATTACACAGTACAACGG
>Ga0209782_1001637_pt1 | contig 11891 bp, 6 predicted proteins | sample WorMetmaBAHAMAS1_FD_187390 | JGI IMG/M metagenome (GOLD analysis project Ga0209782, IMG submission 187390) | Marine gutless worms symbiont microbial communities from Max Planck institute for Marine Microbiology, Germany - Inanidrilus... | ecosystem: Host-associated > Annelida > Digestive system >... | reverse complement strand
AGCGCTGCATATTATGTATTGATTGTTTATTTTTGATCTGTTGCTACCACTGTCTTGTTTGTACATACTTGTGATATTGTGATATGTACCGAAATTTGTAATTAAGTTAGTTAAGTTGTGTTTATTTTATTTTCACTTTTATTTCTACCGCTATCGGTGAATAAAGATGTTCATTGTCGGGCAGTCAAGGTGGCCCTACAGCAGCGTGAAGCCTAAATTCCACGACAGCAGTTTCATCATATAGCATCCTCGTGGACACGCCCGACTTTTCTCGTAACATGTTAGCGACATCCTTGTAACATTTGCTATACGAGGATGCTACGAGGAAACTGCTCCCGTGGTATTTAGGCTGAAAGAGAGAATAATTATTTAATGTTATTTTATTCGCCATTCTATGTCGCCTGTCGGCCCACTTTGACGGCTGTCAAAACCGACAGCCGACATAATCCGAGTTCAACGCTGACGGCCGACACTGTTGGCCCGTGTGACCGTGTAGTCTCGGCTTTGAGAGCAGCGTGAAGCCGTGAAAGGACCGCAGAACAATGCACTGTATTCAGCGTTTCATGTTCTGTTCTAAAAACTGTCTAAAACTGTTTCAAAAATGCACAAAACCGAAGGATTGCCACACAACAGATCAGACAGTACATGTAGTTACGCTACAGCGCTGACTGCACTGCCCACAAAGTAATGCTGTTACGATAATAACTTGCTTTATTACAATCTTTGATTAAAGCAGCGATTGTTACTGATATTAGAACGATAAACTGCCACGCACGACAGCACTAAACGTAGGCTAGAGGTGTGCGGAAACAGTATTTTGATTTTCTTTCCTTCCAACTCCCATCACATTTTCCCGTTCCCGTCCCATTCCCACTGACAACCAAACGAAATAATCTGCACTACTAATGTGTTAATGTTGACCTTCCAGACAATAAATAAGTTGTAACCAGTTATTGACCACAATAAAAATTACTTATACAATTATTATTTCATTCGTCAATCTTTGTCTTCAGAATGATTGTCACACATGCCTGAAATTAGTGCAAATAAAGTGATGGAATGGGAATATTATATTGTGTAAATGCTAATTCGCACAATATTCATATCCCATTTCCATCCCATTCCCATTGCTATGGGAATCTCACGAGACCACGGGATCCCAATGATTCGCATTCCCATGCAAACCTCTAGTGTAGGCCTACCTGAATCATGAACCGCCTCAAACACAACTAAACATAAAGACCCGTCCACACCAACAACACGTTGACGCAACAAGTCGACGACGATTCTTTCAACAAGTCGAAAGTTGCTTCCACATATTGTCGCCGTTTCTAGCGACAATGTGGAACGAATTTTCAATCTTTCGACAGTGTCAAATTTTCTGCGACCATTTGGCTGTTGCTGCGACACGTTGCCCGTGTGAACCGGCCTTAATGCACACAAAAACACGGGAGTTAAACCGCAGTGTTGCAAATTACAGAATACAATAACTTAACTGATACGTACAGAAACCAATAAACGCACGGTATACTCAATTAGGATTAACTTTTTTTCACGTGAGTATGTACGATTTTTCATTATTGATCACTTCTTTTTTGCCACCACCGGGATACGCAGTTCAAACTCCAGTTCTGTTACCTTGCAATCGTCCATCTTCCCCGAATGACCGTTTGTCGTTCGTATAATAGAAACCAGAGATAATGGAACGCGTCCCAATGTAAAGTCGCCCGTTCTCCCGCTGCTGCAGCTGAAAAATTTCGGACAACTGTGTCCATGTCAATAACCGACAACCGTTGTCGTTACTGGGTTATAGGCTCGTACTCTGTAAAAAAATCCGAATATCCAGTTCACGGACATTTTGTAACGAGTTTTTCGTATTTTAACCGAATCAGTTCAGTAAACGTTTGTAGCGCGGGCTCACATTGCAATGTGGGCCCGGGCTTCATTACTTTGTCGATTTACGTATACAAACGTATACGGAGCCGGTTCCGTTAAAAAATCCGCGGATATACGGATATTTTTTACAGTGTAGCCAGATGCTGGTTATTCCGAACGTTCAAACTGCTTCTTATCTTTGACGGAAAACGTTCATTTAACGTTGTTATTCTCCGAGAGACGTTTCTAAATGTTTCAAAACTTTTTTTATACTTTTATTTAATGTGTCTTTTCAGATGTTTAGTTTGAGCGCGTGCAACTACGGTCGTAGCATTCGACGACTAGCAAAGAAGCTTGAATAACAGGCCGGACGTGACGTCACATGTCACGGGACCGACCGAGTACTTCCGGTTGCGATCACAAGAAACCAGCGACAAAACATACACTCGTTCGTTTGGACCTATCGTCCTAATCCAAAGCAGTCATATCGACCTGCATACCCACGCCGTGGCAGCGTGATAACCGCGTGACATTGACCTTTGACCTTATGACTTCAGGGTGAATGCATTCCGAGGTTTTGCTATAAAGTTTGGTGTTGATAGCTCGTCTTTTTTCTTCTAGAGTGCAGACACACAGACAGACAGACAGACAGACAGACAAACACACACACAAAATCATAGACCCCAGTGATCACCCTACCCCCGCACTGACAAACGCTGGCGTGGGTAACTAGAACAACTAACAGACGAACGATAAAATCTACACATCAACAACTTCAAACAATAACCAAACTAGTCAAACTGAGCGGTTAACGACGATATACGCTTACACAATACGCCTAACTATACAAAATGTCGAAAATTGCTTATTTCTAGTCAGCAGCATTATCACTGTGATAGTCTGCCGTGTGAAATTACGGGCCAAAATGAGCAAAGTTGTAGCCTATTAGTGAAGTATGGAGAACAACGCATGAGTATTGTAAACATACATATTATCATGATAAAAAATAAGAACACGTTATACTTCAATAAACAGAATACAAACATACATAAGTTACCAGGCCTTTTATTTTAGTACATAATGACAACAACATCTGTTGTCTTAGGTCTATGTGATTACGTGGAAAGAATAAAATAATAAATTTTATAAATATTATCACAGCATTTGATTGTAAATGATCCGACAAAATGCAAAATTTTCAATAAAATACCGAAGAAAAAAGTACTCTACTTGAAAATTAACAACAGAAACGTTTTAGCAGTTCTATTATTCGGCATGGCTGCATGTTACAAATGCATGCAGTAGCCTAGTTATACCGTGAAAGTGCGACCAATAATCAAACTATCGATAATCAATACTCATCGTGCAAAAACGTGAAAATACACCGAGATGGAAGAACCATAACGATCTTAAAGCCTGAAATGTATTAAGAACTTAACCATAGTTTGCTGAGTAGGCCCGTTTGCCATTCGTTGAACAACAGACGGCAGCAATACTGTTAAGAAAGGTTGCCGAGTGAAACAGAATCTATATTTAGAAATGGATCACACGAAACTGCAAATAAATGAAAACGTTTCGGGCCGATAAATCGACAGAAATATGCAAAGATGTTGATTTGAAATTGTTCGGAGCCGAGCGATTAAAAACATATAAGGCAACTGTCTGAAACTGAATTGTGTGATCAAAGATATCACTGAACCATGCCAAATATTTAGTCGAAGTCAAGATTATGAATATATCTTGTCACGAAAAGAAATACACGTACCTTACGTGCATTAATTAACTTCAGGAACAACGGGCCAAAAGCAAGACAACCCGTAGTTTCAGCGATACAATTAGCCTACGTGTGCTACACGGGGTATTTTTTCTAGTAGTTTTTCGGGTGTTTAATGTTAAACTCCATTACATAAAACATTTTAGGAAGCATGTCAGGTTAAAAAGTTCGATATAGTGTAAACTGAAAAGTTGCTCTGCAATATTATATCTGTTACTCTGTAATTAGGCCTACTACGAAAGAGTGTAGTCTGACAAGCTACGACTGTTCTGCTGCTGCATTGAAAAAAATGTTCGAATCAGTTTCACTTAGCCTACACCAGGTGGCGCATCAAATTGTTCCGTTGTCGACGTCACAGTTGACACTCAACATGCTGCGAGCGTGGACTAGGCGCCTAAATTACACTCTCTACTCTCGGAATGTCAGCAACGTGTTGGCCTGCTTAACCGACAGAGGTAAAGCATTCCAAGCACGTGCAGCAGCAACCGGGAAGGCGCGGTCACCAAGTGACCGCTTTAGCGACATACTAAATGTTCTTTCACACCGGATCAGGCGCCGGGCGGCGCGGCACGGCACGGCGCCGTACCGCACCGGATCCGGTGTGAAAGAAGCTTAATACTACATTACTACTGTCACGAAAATGTAGAGACTATATAGTACAACAAACGCCATGTCAGTGTGAAAGTCTGCCATAGATCACATGGAACTGAGCACGAATCAACAACAATTAACTCTTTCAACTCCGGACGTAAACCACGGTACGGAATACGCGGGTCTTGCAGGAGATACTTAAGCTGATATTTAGCACCCAATCTTTCGTTAAGTTTATTAGTAATTTGCTAATTTATTACCATTCGGTATAACAGCAGGCGAATTCTCGGGTGCGCTGAAAGTGCATCAAATTCAACTTTGGAACCCACAGCTTTGCGTCTCGGCGGGAAAAAGAAATGAAGGAAAGAGGAGGAAATGAAAAACAGACGGAAGAAAAAATCAGATATAGACCGTAGAAGAAGGGACAGAAAAGATAGGAACCAATGGAAATGCGTCAGATATGAAGCTGGGAACTTTGGTCAAGGGTTACGTCCAGTTAACGACAACTACAACGGAACACGGTACGGTAATTGCCTAACTGCTGAACAATATTTCAAGAACAACAACTTTCTAATATATACAAACACAAGACAAATGCAAACAACCCTAACCTAAGTATATTATACAGTAATGGCGACTGATATTCTCCATCTGAAGCAAACAGCGTTCTGTACCGTACGACTAACGGTTTGTGGTAAATTACGACAACGCTTTAACAACCGTCAGTCGAATGTCAGTATCATGTTCTAATTCCTAATGAGACGCCCTCATATGTGCCAGTTATCGGCCCTACAGACGTAGGAAATCACTTACTTCCTTACAATTTGACGTCATTTACTTACCGTCATTTACGTCTACTTACGCTGTACGCTTGCGTACGACGTAGGTTCCGTGTTAAAAAAAGTCATAGATTAAGGTTATGGTTAGGATGACGGATAGTGTTAGGGTTACGGCTAGTTGCCGGGTAGTATAGGGCCGACAGCGGGCCGACAAGCCAACACACTGATTAGTCCTAGCACCCGGTATCTACCACATCTTGCTGCATTTCAGTGTTCTGACAACCAGCGTCAACACGTAAACAACACCAACGGATATTCGCTATTACAGGCCAAGTTTTAAGAGATTCCAGGACGAGAAACCGTCGAACGTTTTTTAAAAAAAAGCAATTATTAAGCCTTACAGGAAGTTCAGTTATCGCAGAGGGACCGCGCGACGCTCTGAGTCAGTTACTCATTTCCGCTCCACAGCGACACATCACTCAGTCGACCTGTTGACCGCACTTGGCGACGTTCGCTCTTGTCGTCCGCGGAACAAGCGGCTGGACCAACTCAGAGATGAATCAAACAGACCCACTGGAGACCGCTGGAAGTAAGCAATCAGCCGTGGAGCACGATAACAATGACGATGATGATGATATTTCCATCCATTCCCCTTGCTTTTTCATGATCCAGTAGTCGTTACCCCGGAATTTCTCAGACCATGCTATCCACATGCAGAGAGATGAATAATGAGAACAGAAGATGGGACTAGATTGCTTCAAAGTTGTCATCAATCTGATGGCGCATCGACGCTTCGTTGACGCACACCTGTAGTAGAAACATACGCATATTAATTGCGAATATTTGTAATGTTGTTAAAATTGTGAAAGGAATTCAATTTATCTCACAGGGAAATTTTAAATGTGTATTTGAATGTGTATTTTTGGTTTAATTTGACCGTTTATAACAATTTTAGTTAAGCTATTTTGTTTGTTTCTTGTATTATATTATGTTGTATTGTATTACTATTTCTATGCTACCACTTTGTGGTGAAATAAAGATTACCATTAAAATACATTTCAAGTATTGGTTAAGTCTGAGTTCGACTTTCAGTTTCATGCAAGATTTTAATTCCAGTCTACTTTCAGTTTACTGCGAATTATAGCCTATTGCCTCTACGTGTAACACGCAGGCCTACTTCAAGTTTCAGTTCTTAAGTGAGTGAGTAGCAAGTGGGTACTGTATAGTTTCTTAACGGCACATCAGCACATTACAGGCCGTTTAGTGCTTTAGTTCTTAAATAACATTAATTTCACTGTTGGTTCTTGAGAACTATAGGCCTACTTAAAATTTACGATGAAGTTACAGTAAACATGAGTTAAGCTAGTACATAAATTGCTATCAAAGTAGTCGAGTTAATTGAGATGCCTATAACACTCATTGGCCTATGTGTATGTAGCTGTATGAATTTTGGATATAGCTTGGTGGCGATGCGGCCTGTTGCCACCACAATATGCCACCATTATTGTGGTCACGTGTTCTATCTACCTTTACGAATGACACTATCAGTCCTGCTTCCAATTCAAGTTCATTTTCCTGAAATTATTTTCACTAGGCTACGCTTCGACTTCTTGGCTAATTGAACGCAATAGTTTCACTTCCAGTTTAATTAAGTTCTAGTTCTTTTTAATGAAGACATCACTGCAGACTGACGATACTGTAACTAATTGATTCATCGGCCTATCGTTCACTATCGGGCTATCGGCGTTCAAAACACACGAAATTAGTTACTTCATGTCATATCATATATTCTTTTGCTCACGACTACCGTAACATTTTACGTTATTTGCAGTTCGCTTTAAATTACAGTTGCGAACGACGTAGTTTCTGTGCAACAAGCGATACATTAAGATTTAGGTTAGAAACAGAGCCAGTTGTCTGGTACTGTGGGCCGATAGGCCAATAGCGGCCGTTACGCCGATGCATCAGTTAGTAACGTCCGTGGCGGGCGGGCACCTGTGTTGGTGGCGTCGTTGCCGGCGCCGTTCTGGATCAGTCGTCCGTCGCCGCTGACGACCGCCGCCGTCGTCATGTCGTCAGCATCAGCAACATCGCCGTCGACTCGTTGACTGTTGACCACCGGCGGCTGACCGTCCGCTGGATCATACCACGCACACCACACCGCTACAAGACGCCGCGATACTCAGCCCTGCATCCCTCCGGGCCCGCTCAATCGAGCACCAGCTTCAATTGGCTGGGAATAAAGGAAGCGTATAGAAGTTTGTACGAGAAGCACCGCACGGCTACGGGAGCCTGCATGCCAGTAGGATTAGACGGCCGGTTTTGGACAATTTCTATTTCCGGCCGTCAAGTCCTACTTATGCCATACGGGATCACACAGAGTTACCTGCCACCCGGCAGGGCAGCATCTCCCGCCCTTACCCCGGCCGTTGTTACGGCAGGTACTCGATTTATCCACCAATTAAGGATGAAAGGCTAAGTAGACCTGAGCCGACGGAGGTAAACGACTTGTCCAGAGTCGCTACAGAAGTCGGTCTTAACTTCAGTCTATAAATCAATTCTAAAAAAAACAAACTTTCCTCTTAAGTACGGTTTTAGGCTGAAGTTAAAACGAACTTAATTTGGTTTTACACCAAAGTTAAACTGAACAATCCAGTATTAATCTGAACTTACCTAATGCATTTCTATAGGCAGATCTGCTTAAACTCTAGTCTTTAAGTTCGGTTTTAGAAAGAATTCACTTTACTTTTCGGATTTATGTCATGGATGACGTAATAACGTGAACAAGCGAACGAAACTAGGCGCAGCCCGGAAGGCCGAACGTTGGAAATACGAACGAAAAAAAGAATAATATTTATTTAGTATTTACAAACAAGTTAACTTCAAACATCGCACATGTTGACTGCACATTCGTTAATAATGTGACGTTAACAGCATGTTAGTAGTCTGTCTGTTTGACATATAATTTTTGGTTTTAGACTTGGTTTAAAACTCGGTTTTAGAAAAGGTTTTAGGCCTACAAAAATTCAGACCAAATCTAAAACCGAAGTTAATCTGAACTTCAGTCTAAAACCAGATTTTGGCGTTCAGTTTAGAGTTTGGACTAAAACTAACGTCTAAAACTTTATCTTTCCGATTAAACAAAGTCACCCCCAATTACTTTGGATGTGGTTTCATCTGCAGTTATGGCATGCAATTATTGCAATAATTGCAGACTGTCCAACATGTTTCAGCGTGTTGCGTGCAACAATTGCACATGAAACCGCGGCATAGAGAGCGAATCTGGATCTGACTGACACTGTGTGATAAGCAGGACAGCGTCGTTGAGCGTGTCGGCTTGAGTGACGTTCACACCGGCGCGTTTCAACGTCTCAAACACCGCCGTCTGTCACAATGTCACCAACATTCCGACAACAGTCAGTGGAAAGTTTCATCCCGTTGGTAACGAAAATACGCAAATTATTCTACAACGCAACCAATTAGCCTAAACGTACATTATCGACGTTTCGACCTCCCATCTGAGGACTGACTTCCGGTTTCTGACGTAAGTAAGTAAACTGTCCCACACGTGGCTCAGTTGTTAGCTCCCGTCATCTCGATTGATGTTGCTGGTCTTCCTGATCCATATTTCTTACATGGAGCTACCAACTAAGCCATATATGGGACATTTTACTTACTTACGTTAGAAACCGGAAGTTAGTCCTGATGAAGACCTCAGATGGGAGGTCGAAACGTCGATAATGTACGTTTAATCGGTTACGTTATAAAATAATTTACGAAAATCCAGCAACATTCACCAGAACGAAAACTAGAAAAAAAATCGTGTAGTCGTATCGACCTGCAGACCCACGTCGGCAGCGCTTTTAATATTTTTAATAACCCCGCGACCTTGACGTTTAAAACTTTTGACCGCACGGTCTGCGCATGTCAACGGCCTGCCATTCATCTACCGACTTTGGTGTCGATAGTTCAATCCGTTTTCTTTTCAGAGCGCGGACATGCACACAGACAGACAAACAGACAGACAGACAAAGTTACGAACGCAACCGATCACTATACCTGCGCCTCCTCGGCTATACCGCCGGCGTGGCTAAAAGGTAAAAAAGAAAAGGTAAAGAAGCGTATAGCACCGCTACGGGGAACTCACGTGCCATATGGGATCACACAGTGTTACCTGCCAACCGGCAGATGCGACATTCCCGCCTTTACCCCATCCAATTAAGGCTGGTACTCGATTTAGCGACCCCAGATGGATGCAAGGCTGAGTTGACCTAGTTAACTAGGCTAACTGTCAATCGATCAGTCGTAAACTGAGCAGATTTGGGGAAATTTTTTCTCCGGTCTGAGTAAATTTTCTGACCAGTTTCCATTTTCCAACGTCGAGCGAACATGCGCACAACTTTCTCGCTTTCTCCGCCCAACTTCCGCCTGATAACTCGTGTCAGATTATATTGCCACGACAAACGCACACATGTGAATATGATACGAACAACTTGAATAAGTAGTCACCGGGTAGCGAAACCACCGGAATGACTTCTCAATTGTCGGTCCAACTTTATTGTAAGCTTACTTCACCAATACGCGTAACCGAAAATCGGACAAACTAGAAACCTAAGCAGTCATATCGACATGCATGACTGCGAGACCTTGATCTTTGACCTTTTGATCACATAGTCAATGCATGCCGAGCGATTGCCATGCACAGTACGTCTACCAAGTTTGGTGTTGATAGCTCAAGTCGTTTTCCTTTTACAGCGCGGACACTCGCACATATACATACCATATACAGAGAAACAGTCACCGATGTCATACCCTATACCCACGCATCGGTTACCACCGCCGTGGGTCACCAGGAAATTACAATATGCAAAATTACGCATAAAAACTTTTATTCGTTCAAAGGACATAAGAGAATTAACCTGAATATGTATGAACACTAACTGCGCTTTACGCCTGCCAAAGTCTTCCACCAACTGACCAATTCCCTGTAACAGACGTATAAACATATCGAGCGAAACAGTAAAGTGGCGTTGCTTTCAAACTAAATTTTACAATTTAACGATCGTTAAATTTCTTGCCAAATAACAATGACATTGTTGTTCACATAAAAGTACGTTACGTAAGACAAAATGCCCATGCAGGTATAGGTGACTAACAGGACCAATGAGGTCTCTCTACGAGCATCGACAGTAGCCCTAAACAACGCATATTCAAAGGCATTAAAATAAACTAATAAAATATGTAAAACGGAACAAAATCGCACACCATACTAAAACTTATGCTAAATAATGTTAATTACACACTTTCATTGCATGTGGTTTTTGAGGCATTGCACTGTTGAGAGGGAAGACGTAGGCTAACTCCTCTTCATTTGACGATTCGATCTGGGGTAGTCAGGTAAGGGGGAGAACCCCGGCTGAAAACGGATCCGTGGAATGACACCTTGAAATCTGTTGTTTTTTTTTGTGCTAGCGCAGCCAATTAATTTCGATTAATGTTTTTGAGAAGCGAAAAAAGTTACAGAACTGGCAAAGCCACGCAAACGCTTACAACTCGTAATCAGTGCATAACGCCTGTATTTTCTCACACCTAAATTTTATTGTAAAATGAACTCTCGAAGTTCCGAATATTTCTTTAGAGAAAATATATTCTTTTTTGTCCTAAAGATGCCCGCAATAAAGTTGCACTAGACACACTCTAGAAACTATATAAAGTCAATCCTTCTAGACCTAGTTCATTGTTTAAACAACTCACTGTTTCTTTTTTTCTTAACCCTAGTGTTGCAATGGTATTTTTTAAAACGAAATGAAAATACCCCCCCCCAATTGCAACATAAGGGTTAAACTGCTTTCGCTCGCTGTACTCACTAGCATGAATAATCATAATATTGTTGTTAGCAATTCTATAATTTCCACACAGATAATCATCTTACCGTTGCCGAAGTGTAGTCCATCTTGCAGACGGAACTGAAGTCAACTATCACCGAACTTGTGCACGTTTCTGTCGGACAAAACACGAGCGTTTGATCAGTACGTCCGTTAAAATTTCGATGATAATAAAAGTTCATTTTAGTGAACATGGCAACCGTTGTCACGGCCAGTCTTTCGTTGAGAATACGCTGCTGTGCTGATTAATAGCCAGCTATTATAGCAATAGCGGCTCTTGTTTATGTCCAGTAGTATGGTCCGTCTGTCCGTCCGTCTGTCTGTCTGTCTGTCTGTTGGTAACGATCACGTATTTTGCTAGAATGGCGTAGGCGATTGATACGCCGTTTTAGTGGTACGTGGAATAGGCTCAGGGAAATCGCGTATTAAACCAAGAACCCATGCGAAAGGGGAGTTTTTTTTCTGGGGGGGAAGGGCCTTATGTCCATTAACTGTCATGGCATTTTCCAATACATTTTCATCGTAGGAATGCATTCGTTTCAATATATCAATGGAAACGTCTTGTTTTGCGTAATGTTGCGGTGTAGTTAGTTACGAGATCGAAGTTGACAGTGAGGAGAAATCTGTTAAAACGCAACGGTGAATTCTAGATTACTGCTGCAAGAAATGACGCGTCGCTGCCAACCAGCCATGATTATATAGCCTACTGGCCTCCAGCGGTCTATCCTATACACTGGGTGAGGTCAACTTCTGCTAAGTCTAAAGGCTAAGCTGAACCAAACAGTCCTAACTTGGGAATTCCCTGTGTTAAATGTGTATCTTTTGGTTTAAGCCTTTAGTCTTAGCCTTTAGACTTAGCCAAAGTTGACCTTTGCCCACTGTTTCTGAATAAATTCGGGTATATCGGTAAATAAAGGGTACTTCCGCGTAACTTCCCCCCCCCCAAAAAAAAAACGCTGGACTTGGAAACAAATTTCGCCACAGCCC
>Ga0209782_1001636_pt1 | contig 11892 bp, 9 predicted proteins | sample WorMetmaBAHAMAS1_FD_187390 | JGI IMG/M metagenome (GOLD analysis project Ga0209782, IMG submission 187390) | Marine gutless worms symbiont microbial communities from Max Planck institute for Marine Microbiology, Germany - Inanidrilus... | ecosystem: Host-associated > Annelida > Digestive system >... | reverse complement strand
GGATAACCCGGTTAGTAAAGTTAAATTTCCTTAAATCATAATGACAGTGATGTTGAATAAGTTTATATCTATTTCCCCTAGTCCTAATCAAGTCCTCTGATAATTCGCTAAATTCCACACAAGGTATACACATAGGGTCATATATACCTTTAATCATTTTGAATAATTCTATCATATCCCCTCGATATCGTCTATATTCAAGTGTAGGAAGATTTAAAATTCTTAACCGTTCATCATGTTTTTTTAGCCAACTCTGGTATTAATTTAGTAGCTCTCTTTTGAACTCGTTCCAGTTTATCACATCACATAGAAGAAATAGAATGAGGGTTCCAAAGGCCTCTGTACCCGAGAAATAACACTAAATACACAGAATAGCTGTCTGTAAGGGAGAGAATCAGCGACTTCACGGGCCCAATTTTCATCCTCGTCGCCGGTTGGCGACACGCCGCCGTTCTTGGCGGCTTGTCGGCCTCCCGACGGCGTTGCCAACCCGTGGAACGGCGTCCTGGGTTCAAAATTCAGACTATCGACCAACGAACGATGAGGACTGACGGACGCCCATAATTCACCTCTGTGGGACCGTCCCGACGCCGCCGCTAATCCGGCACGTTAGCGCGGATTAGCGGCTAGCCCAGCGCTCCCCCCCCCCTGGCTGCACGCTGTTGCACCTGGCCGTTGGCGCGGCCTCGTGCGTGGACGCGACCTCAGCCAGGGCCGCGTCTGACGGCCGGGTACGGCACGTTGCTCGGTACGGACGCTCTCGCTGCTGCAAGGACTCGCCGTTGACGCTGTGTTGAATAAAGTAGCACTCTCAGTATCTCGTGTTACGTGTTTTCTGAACTTCCTCGTTAATCCACTTGTCACCGGATCATCCCGGCGACATAGCTACGGTTCCATCTCGCGCTAAAAATCATTCACCTACATCATACACTGTAAAAATATCCGTATATCCACATATATATTGAGGCGTTTTCTATATTTTAACGCGTACCGGTTCTGTTTATGTAGGCCTATAAGTAAATCGACGGAATAATGAAGCCCAGGTCCACAATGCAATGTGGGCCTGGGCTTAATTATTCCGTTAATTTACGGATACAAACGTATACGGATCCAGTTCCGTTAAAATATGGAAAACTCGCGACAAAATATTCATGAATATACATTACGTGTACGGATATTTTTACAGTGTAGGCCTAGCTAGGTAGCAAGTTGTTACGCGTAGAACAGCAGAAGCGAATCAAATGGAAGATGAAACACTGAATATTCATAGCGGTAGCCTACACTGTGGTCCAGCTCCCCCAGGATCCGTGCAGCAAGCGTCAACTGGGGGGGGGGATTCTGACCTGTAAGAGAGTTCCAAAATAAAGTGTACAAATAAAATTGGTTCTATTTTCCCTATTCATCCACAAGCCAGCCCCCTGTACAAATGTGATACTACTATCAGGTCTTGATACTGACGTCTATCCAATCACTTGTTACCGCACGTTCGCTGATCACACGTTCCGTTATATTGCGGTTACTTGCGTAACGACGCAAGACTCCCGTCACGGAGTAGTGCTCCCCACAGACCATGTAAATTAGGCCCCTACATGTATTATCAAAATGGGTTAAGGGGTTTCGGAGCCGCGGAAAGGGGTGAGAAAATTAGCCTTTCCTATTACTGTGGCTAATTGCTGTTACAACACAAGTGTAACTAATGTGACTGCTCGAGTTGAGGTTTCACATCGCACTCAACACTAAACAGCTCATATCAGAGACGCTCTCTTCCCAGCCAATCTCTTGGCTTGTACTGAGGAAATCAAAATTAAAGTCAGAAGAAAAACTATAATATATTCAACCTAATAAACGAATAACGAAACCAACAACTACTAAATGAACGAAATACAAATCATCAAAGACAAAATACATAAACATACACATGTAAAATAAACCGAGACAAAAATTATAACCCAGGTTTAGTCGCCTTTTACAACATCTAGCCTGGAACGGAGCATGGCTATTCTCAAAGGAAAAGATAAAGATGTAAATAAGAGAGGAAAATATAAGCAAAAGAAAAAAAGAAAGAAGTAACAAGATGCAATATGAAGCAAGTGATAAGGAAAACAAACACAAACAGTCTATACAGCGCCGAAATCTACAATGACTTCCTGGCGGCATTATGGGCCGGCACGGGTAGACAACACAAATGTAAAACCACACAGACTGTAATCCATGTTGAATGCTGACAACACGTTAAATAGCACTACAAAGTTAGAGATGTTCCGTGCTAGAATTAAACACAGACAACAGCTCAGTTAATAGTCCATCACTACTCTTGTGTTTCATAAATGACCGCCTACAGCAACATCAGTCAAACATACACAGTGGTCTAGCGGTGGCGTACCTGACTGTGGTGTGAGAGACCGCCGTCAGTGCGTTTATCACGACAGCCACTGTGATAGGCAGTCTTGGGCACACGGCAGGGCTGCTGCAACCTACCTGCAGTGCCTAGGTCAACTCAGCCTTCTACCCTCCATGGAATGGTAACACTAGTACCAGCTTTCAGGCTGAGTAATAATAATAAATAATGATGGTGGATGAAGATGGTAGCTGACAATTATCGGCAGACTCACAGCCTAAGAAGCAATTTTGTTTACTCAAAATGCATTAAAAAGTGTTTGACCCGCAGGAAGCTTACTGTACTGCCCAAAGCGCTAGCTGAATTAAAGGGGGCTGCTAAAACATGGAAGGGAGGGCAGGGAAGGGATAAATGAGGGAAAGAGAGAGAGTATGGGTTAACTGCCTACATGTACCACCAACTCATGGATCAGCCACTGCCCAGCACTGCAACCAACACTCAGTACTACAGTATGAAGGTTATGACAACGCCACATGTCCACGATACAACACACACGCACACACACAGACGCGCGCGCACACACGGGGAAAGCTGACATTTAGAGGCTGATTTCATAATGTTACAGCTTTACAGCACACAAGTCATTTCCAGTCAGAACGCAGCTGGTCCTCAGTCACACAGAAATGTAGTCAGCGTAATACAATGCATTTAAGTTCTGACCACTTATCAAGCACAACACAACTGGGATCTACTGCTGGTTTTAGGGCCATTCCAGCTGCATTTCAACAAATTCAGAGGTTGAAGTGACCACTCGATGAATGCTAATTTTGACCTTGTCCTTGGTCGACCCACTGCTAGCGACCCAGTCAGTAATCACTGTGTCAGCTCAGTGTTGGTGTCGGCCCGCTGGCTGGCTGGCGGACACCCTATCACACACACACAGATGTTGTCAGTTCACTCCAGTGTGCAGTCACTGCTAGACTAACAGTCCACGCTAGCCCTGGTGCTCTTGTGACGAGGTACTGACACGCTGGCTGACACGGTATCTCTGGTAGTCATGATACGGCGGCCGATCATCGCTTGCCGACACCGTCACTCTCTCTGTCACCGCGTCTCCTTGACGACCGTCGCCTTGACTACCGTCTCCATGGCAGCGTGCCCGGCCTAGCATGAAGTCGTTACAGGCGAGGATGTCGTCTTGAGTTGTAGAGTTGTCTGTCAGTCGACGATCGACCCACGACATGAACCTGCCGTGTCGGCCGAGTGAGACGGCACGATGCGTCTAGATTCACACACAGACCAACAACTCACTACCGGTACTTACTGCACAGTACAGCAGCTGTGTGTGAGTGTGTGTGTGTGTGTGTGTGCAGCAGTATGTTGCATGGGAGTGAGATGGGGTCTGCTATGAAAGAAAACAACGTGGCACTGCAGACAAGAATAATCAGACGGATGTGTGACGTTAAGGTAAAAGACAGAGTTGCACGTGGAGATGAGAGAGAGAGAGAAGGTTAGGTTAACTAGGTGTAGAGTACTACAGCATAACAGCTTGCACTGACATGGACATGTGTGAAGAAATGACTGGATGAAGAAATCTATAGACTGGAGGATGACAGACCCAGAGGTCGTCAAATGAGTACGTGGACAGAGGTTGTGCAAAAAAAACTTGTCAATGCACACAGATTGAACAGGGTGCTATCATGCTATAGATCATAGTTGATGAAGTTGATACTGGATGGTTGATGACCATGACAGGTGTGAGTGAGGGAATTGTTCTTCCGGTACTTGTTCACCCGGGCAGTTGCGGATAAACCGCCATAAAATGGTTTATCCACGACTATACGGGTTGTTGTTGTGGTTATATAGTGCACTAAAGTTGTATATTAGCTACAGTGGCGCTGATGGCTACAGATCTACGGAGGCAGACATACAGAGGCAGACAGAGAGAGAGAGAGAGAGAGAGAGAGAGAGCAGCGGTGGTGGTGTAGGTACCAGTCGGGCGGTGGTGAGAGAATGTCGTCGGTAGAGAAAGCTCTCCGTGTTGACAACAAAAATCATGCGATACGAGTTGATGTTGAACTTGCACTCAACGCCATCAACAAGACTCACTTCATCACTGCCGCCAGCATCACCAACCGCTCCACTAGCATCACTACCACCACTAGCAGCAGCAGCAGCAGCAGCCGGCTGCGGCAGCGGCGGCACTGGCTTGCAGTTAGCATCCTCATCAGCAGGAGTCACAGCCGTGTCACTGGCTGTTGTCAACTGTTGCTCACTGACTGCTCGTATCTCACCATCATCAGCAGCGGACTTCATCACTTCATCCTCACCCTTCGGCTCTTTATCTTCATCCCTAGGCTGCTGCTGCTGCTGCGGGTCGTTGCTATGGTAACGTTGAGTGCGTTCCATGCATCGACGAACATTCCTACGAGCACATAGAGCAGTTCAACGACGACACACACAACCACTCATTCACTAGTCACTCATTCACTAAATGAAACAGTCATACTGACATGCAGACCACACTGGCACTGCACGTGATAACCAATCTTGACCTCTGACCTTTTCATCACAGGGTTAACACATGCCGAGGGACTACCATAGACTCTATTTCTGCCAAGTTTAGCAATCATGTAGCTCAAGTCATTTTTCTTTTAGAACATGGACACACACACACAAACTCACAAACATATCCAGTCACCCGACCCATGCATCAGCCTCCGTGAATAACAGTATCATAGTTACAGTTCTCTGATGAAGAACAGTAAACTAAGAAGTACAGTGACCGGCAACCAAGCTCACTGCTGTGGATACTCATCTGCCATACGGGATCACACAGTGTTACCTGCCACCTGGCAGACATGACATTCCTGCCATTACCCTAGCCAATTAAAGCTGGTACTCAATTTAGCGACCCTGGAGGGATGTAAGGCTAAGTTGACCTAGTTGCACAGTTACATGCCAATGTGGTATACCTGCCCGAAGACGGTCACCCATCCCAGTACTAACCAGGCCCAACGTAGAGTGACTTTGTTGATGCAACAAACCATGCTACCGCTGCGCCAAGCCGCCAGCTTGAAACACAACAATGGCTCTGAGACAGACCTGCGTAGCAGCACCGGCTGCTGCAGTGTCGGCGTCTCAGTGTCAGCAACCTGTGACGTCACAGTGTCAGCGACAGCGTCCCTCGGTGCAGACACGAACGTGTCGATGTACGTCGACCAGTTCTGACGACAGTCGGCATCAATGTCTGACTCCATGACAGCGGCGGCGGCGGCACGGCGCCTCTCAATGTCGACAGTGGCGGCACATCGCTGCATGTTGTGTGAGCCGACATGTCCATCAACCTCGCCGTCGTTGGAGTCCGTCTCCAGCAAGTCGATTGTCAGACGACTGTCAGCCTTGTACTACACACACACACGCACACACGCGGTGTTGTACACTACTGTGTGCGTGTACTCAGCACACTATAACTTCATCTCACGTTAACCGATTGGCCTATTTAATTTCTCATCTACGTTTGCTATTACTTCCTTAAATTTCTCTGAGATGATGGAGTCGGAAATGACACATTTTGGCATCACTGATGGTTGTTTGTAAGCGTGCCATTTACTGAAGAAAATAAGATTCTGATTACAAATTTGCTCGAATTAAAAGACTACAATGCATTTAGTCAGAGAGTTTCCTAGCAAAGGCTGAACATAGGCCTTGTCTACAAGTTGTTGCAAAAGCTGCGGATTACTGGGTGAGTTAACCATTGTCTCCACACGCAGCACCCACACAGCTGATAACAAGGATCTTGTTTACGAATTGGTGCTGCACTAAGGTGGCTAAATGAGAAATAATATTTGCACCCTGTACCTAATAATATGACTTTATTGTCTACAAAAAATTATCAAAATTGGTTGATAAATGTTGAAGATATAGCATTCTAAAGCAGTGTAATTTTTGGGACAGTATTCAGCATGACTTAAAAGAACCAAAATCTGGGGTGCATGTTTCCCCAAGGTAGTGCAGAGAAATTAGCTAGGAGAGGTGGGATAACGAACATCATTCGATAGCATACTCACTTAGCAATATCTCTGCCAAAAATTACCAAAATCAGTTGTTGTGCATTGAAGTTACAATGTGCAACACCAGCGAGAGACACAGTTGTTGTAGTTGTTGGGTAACTACGTACATCTACGTGTTGTTGTTGTTACTGTGTCACTTTGTACAATGACTCACCACAGTCAGCTTGAAGCAGTTGTCATCAGTGAGTAAGTGTTCAGCTCGGCGCTGATACACCGCCTCCGCAGCTGACTTCTGCTGCGTTGTCATGACGACGACGCCGGAGCTACACATCATCTCGGCGCTGTGTGCCATGTACAAGTCCATCAGCTTGATGCACGTTGCATCAGTCACCAGCTGCTGCAACTGATGACGACACACACAACGTCTTCATCATCGTTAATTCATATCACTCGTCACGTTTCACATTTGCCATGAATTTCAGCATTTTTGTTTCGAAATGTATAAATTTCTAACATTAAACTTTACAAACTGGACCCCGGGCAGATATCTTGATGACGACCATTCATTATGTTGGTAACATGACATCACTTCACAACTATAAGAGACGCAAGACACTCCACTGAGACAGACAGACAGACAGACAGACAGACAGACAGACAGACAGACAGACAGTGAGCGTGTGGGGAGGGAGGGGGAAGGTGTGGTACCTGTCTGACGATGTTCTGCACGAGCTTGTCCATAGTGAAGCCGACGTAAGCATAGATACCAAACATGTCCCTTAACTGTTCCTCGTAGACCGTTGTCTCTATGTTGCCGTCCAGGTAGCCGCGCACCATGTCCAACAAACTGCCATAGTAGTTAGCGGGCTCCACCGACCCTAGCACACGCACGCACGCACGCACGCACACACACACACACACACAGCTGGTGGCTTGGCGCAGCGATGGCATCATCTATCACATGAACAAAGTTACTTTACATAGAGCCCAGTTAGCACTGGAATGAGTGATCGTCTCAGGCAGGTATAGCACCTTCATATGTAACAAAACCAACTAGGCCAACTCAGCCTTGCATCCCTCTTGGGACGCTGAACCGAGTACCAGCTGTAATTGGTTGGGGTAAATGTCACCTCTGCCGGGTAACACTGTGTGATCGCGTGTGAGAGTAGACGTGAGTTGCTTGAGTGATATTGAGGCATGTTTGCAAACTGCTATACGTGTCTACTGCTTACCGTTTACATGGACTACACACACTAGCAGTGAACTACGTATTAATAGCAGCCGTGTACTGGGCTATGACAACACTTCCTTCAACGTTAATCTCAGTTAGTCGGCAAAGACAATGAACACGATGCCAGCTCACTGCTCAGTGAACACCAGAACATCACTGCTCAGTGAACATCACTGCTCAGTGAACACCACTGCTCAGTGAACTCCACTGCTCAGTGAACTCCACTGCTCAGTGAACATCACTGCTCAGTGAACATCACTGCTCAGTGAACTCCACTGCTCAGTGAACATCGTGGAAAGTACTTTCTCGACACAGTAATGTGTAATTCTCTCAGAACTGAAATGTGACATGCAGCAGATGATAATGCATTGATAAATGTCCAAAAATCTTCACAAATGAAACTGAATGCAGTGAATATCATGAAACGGCCGTTAAATCATTAATTACGCTGGCACGTCAGCTAGCACATCATGACTGTATGAAAGTCTGCCAAAGCATATTCCAGTAATTTTCTCCCAATATTAAATTAACGGAAAATCATACTCACTTGGCGTTTTGAGACAGAGAGCAAACGCCGTCCCAACGCTGTCAGGTACGTGGTCGTCGGCGGCTGCAGCTGCTGTGACGGCCGACTCCATGTGAGAGTAGAAATAACTCAGACGATGACACAGCGTGTAGTAGAGACGTAGCAACAGGTACCAGTTGTTGTTGCCATACAGCAATGAGTAACTACTCGCAGCATCCTCATCATTATCACTAGCAGCTTCCGGACCAGTACACTCCTACACACACACACCAGATCAACCTCACACTTGTGACGGGGTAACTCTCAACATCTCCACTAGTACCAGCCTCCGGACCAACATCATCAGTACACAACCACAGTCTTGTGATGCCAGCAGCGTGACGTGGGGACCGACTGTCAATAGTTGCTAAGATGATACAATGTGACATTGATGTGTGATGGAAGTCAGCGTAGTCCACCATGCACAACCAGGAAGTAAGTAAGAAGTTGTAAAGGCAAAGAATAGCTATATCTGAACTACACTTTGGTTGTGGTTAACGTATGTAATCAGGCTCTGCCTACCAGCTTTCATTCGGCGTCAGACTCTGGTCAGAAATCTCAGTTGTGGTTGAACCAGTTGTTTGGCTCTGCACCTGTGTATTGCCAAATGTGGCAATGTAAGTGGAGTCAACCACAACCGAACACTGGTCACATGATACGGAACACGGCTGCTAACAGTGATGAGCATTCCGCCCACACTGTCATCTATCTATACCACTCAGTCACAACTACTGCTAGTATCTGTGTGTTACCATGTCGCTGCTACTGGCTGCTGCAGCGGTCGTCACGGCAACGACATTATCATCTCCAGCCGCAGCATCTGTAGCAGTCGTTGTCACATCAGTAGCTGCAGTCGTCGTCGCCGGCGACTCATCGTCATCATCACTCAGTTTAGTAGTTGTTGCTGTATCTGCTATTTGTTGTTGTTGTTGAGTGATAATGTTTAGTTGTTGTTCCACGTCACTTGCTGCTGCTGTAACCGGCTTCTTCACATCATCAGCCCTCACATCGTCTGCATCACATCACATCACCAACTCTTTCAACATACGACTATGCAACACTGTCCAATATTCAATGATCCACTGCAGACATTTCTAACAAAAAGATCAGTTAGTTTCATTTTCACTTCAGTTTCTGCTGTGGTTCAATTAATAATTTATCACGTTTTTAAGGTGATTTCCACATGCATAATTCTACTTACAGGGACTAGCGCACTTGGCCAGGCCTGAGCCTCAGCGCTGGCGGTGGCAGAAGGCACGTCGAAAGACTGCCAACAGTCTACCGCCTCCCCTGATGAAACGAACAAACGATTCTACTTACAGTTTCAGTTATTGCTAATCAAAACATCATCAGTGAGTTGCAGTGTCATCTTACCTTTATCAGGTAAGTCGTCATCATCGTCGTCGTCGTCGTCATCACTCAGCTCACCTGGTGGCATGAACATGAGTGTTGGTAGCAGCTGCCGAAGCAGACGTTTTATCTTTCTCTTCTCGTCGCCGTGGATGCTTGACTGTCGCTTGACGTGGTGTATCAGCAGTGACACGGCGTCGTCCAACACCGACACGTGACGTACCGACAGTGTCATCAGCGCCATGCCGTTACACTGGTCCATCAGTGACTCCTGTCTCTGTAACAATCAATCAACCGACAGTGTCATCAGCGCCATGGAGTTACACTGGTCCAGCAGTGACTCCTGTCTCTGTAACAATCAATCAACCGACAGTGTCATCAGCGCCATGCCGTTACACTGGTCCATCAGTGACTCCTGTCTCTGTAACAATCAATCAACCGACAGTGTCATCAGCGCCATGGAGTTACACTGGTCCATCAGTGACTCCTGTCTCTGTAACAATCGACTCATGGCTAGTGTTGGATGCTGACAGGCACGTTATGAGACGTGCAACACATCAAATACTTCATTTCCTCTTTGGCAGCCACTGATGTCATCAATACTCCATGGTCACAATAACAAAGCATGGTTTGTAACTAAATAAGATAAAATTGTAATTAATATTTTGCAAAAGCAAAAAGGGTATGAAAGAAAAAATTGATTTTTTAAAACAGAAACTGATCTGTCATCTTTGAAATATATAGTTGTTGCATAATATTGATCGAACCAAAGCTGCTGTGTTGAAAGTTTACATTTTCACTGGTGTATTTAAAATGCTAATAAAATTGACGTTGCCATGTATTTTTCTAAAGTGATGTGCCAGTTCTTGTTAGTTTATTTAGGAATTTATGTGTCCAAAATTTCAAGACATAAACTGCTATAATTCAACAAGTGTTTGCTGAAGTATAGCAGTATATGTTTGGGTCCAGTTTTTGTTGGGACACCGTGTAGTATGTCCAAATTCCTGACAAATAATGGCTTTCATTGTGTTAGGTTTAGTTTGCTCGGCATTAGTCAAGAGACCATGGTTGTAAAGGGCATTTAACTGACCTAGTCTGTGTTGAGTGCGACGTCAAACCTTAATTCACCAATCATTCACTGCTAGGTCCTTGGAACAACAGCATGCAGTAAGTAAGTAAGTAACGTCGTCACCTTACCTCGTCAAACGCTGCTTCGACCTCGGCGAGTAGTGCCTTAGATCTGAGTTGTTTGGTGTCGGTCTGTTTGAAGACGAGCGCTTGATGGTCCAGTGACTTGAGATAGTATTTCTCATTCACTTCATTCCACGCTCGCTGCTGACTGCGACGCGCCTCACGCAGTTCTGACGCCTTCATCTGCAGACGATGCAGCACCAGTGGTACGGAGACGGCCGGGTTTCTCTTGAGTGCATCAATTGTTGCCGGACCATGCTCCTTGTACAGCCTTGGAACCAATCACACGCAGCCAATCCCACATACAGATGCACTCAACCAATCAACCCACTCATAACTACTGTTGGACGCGGCTTCATAACAACTCTGACGAAACATCTAACGTTCTATTTTTTCAGGACTAAAGTATGACGGACAAATATCGGTGTAAAATTGGTGTTTGACTGTTGGAGTAGCGGTGCGCTGCTAATGTCGTTGACAGCCACGGCAATTTCACACCGATATTTATCCGTCATACTTTAGTGATACTTCATTGCAATCATTCTCTCTGACAGCTGCCTAGCCCTGCGAGACAGACAGACGGACGGACGGACGGACGGAGTGAGACGTGTGTCACTACCTCATGATGGTGCGTCTGTTGAGACACTCTGATCGACCTCCGAGGCAGTTGTCGAGGCGGAACTTGGCTTGGTCGTCAGGACTCATGCGACTCAGACGATCAGCGACACCGTCCAGACACAAGATGGTCGACTGGATGTTCTCAAGAACAATGTCCAACTGTGCACGCACACCAACAGCCACTGACAACACTACCGGTCTAATGTAGTCCTGCGTACAATGTCCAACTGTAGCAGCACGCACACACACCAACAGCCACTGACAACACTACCGGTCTAATGTCCTGCGTACAATGTCCAACTGCACAACCAACCAGAGCCACAACCACTCACCTGCTCCCAATCTTTCTGTGATTTATATAATTAATGTTGTCCATTAAGAATGCTTGCAGCACGCTCCGTACCTGATACCTGTCCTCTTCACAGCGGAATATCTGCTCATCAGCCATCGTCTTCTTGATGACTGAACTCGAGTCTTCAGACCATGACGGAAACGACACGATCGTATCATTCAACACCTGGGTACGCAGACAGCAGACTTTCACGACACACACACACACACAGATCACTGAGATGCTACTGTCATC
>Ga0209782_1001635_pt1 | contig 11893 bp, 6 predicted proteins | sample WorMetmaBAHAMAS1_FD_187390 | JGI IMG/M metagenome (GOLD analysis project Ga0209782, IMG submission 187390) | Marine gutless worms symbiont microbial communities from Max Planck institute for Marine Microbiology, Germany - Inanidrilus... | ecosystem: Host-associated > Annelida > Digestive system >... | reverse complement strand
AAAAATAAAATTTTCTTGTTTTTTTAAAGGTATTAAATATTACTATGAAAATATATATATATATATATGAAGTATACTTACAAGCATATGGAAAAATATCAGCAAAACTCTGCAAAAAAAGAGCGATAAAGAACACAAAAGGCTATATCCAGAATTGAAATGCATGTGTCATTAGTAATAAAACAATCCAGGTATACAGATAATATTTAGTTTTATCTTGAGTAATTTTAATACTGACATTTTGCTGTTCAATTCTAATGGAATGTGCCTGCTTTCTTAATTACAAAAGCTGTGTAGTATGTACTTAGTTAATAATACTTGTTTAATAGTATATTTTCAGAAATTATGTGGTAAGCTGGTACCAGAAAAATAACCCATTCTGGATTTTAATGAAGTAAGAGGTGATGGGGGTGACAGTGACATTAGCTGACCACATAGCAAATCATTTACACTTTGCGCCAGTCACTGATCCTCATTACTCAGTTTATTATGAGACAGATGCTTCTCCTGATGCAAAGCATGTCAAAGTCAAAGCATTGAAGGTATGTTTACTTTTTAAATAATTAACCAATGCTACAGGTGAGAACATTTTGTCCAATACATGATGCCATACATTACACCATGAGTGTTAGCAATAGTGATATTAACAAGAGAGTCACCTATCACAGATTGTGCAGTAATTTATTCAGTATTAAGTATTCTTTGTGTGTCATATGTGATAGTGTGCACATGAGTGAATGTAGTCAGGATTATTGCAAGGTGCACTGTATACCGTTTAAAGTGTGATATTTTGAAGAAATGTTTCGAATACTTTGTGGCAGACAAGCGATTTGTCCGCCAGTCACAAAATAAGAAGTATTTTTTCTTGAAAATTGAATATCCTGCTTACAGTTATTCAGTGTGAAGTTTTGCAACTATAGGAATTAACTGAATGGTTAAACAAGATACTTTAATGAAAGTTCTGCTTGGCCGGCATAGTGGCTTGTGAGTAGCTTATTTAGTGATGCATTAAGCAACTTTAATGTAATTTGTAATATACACATGTGTTGTGTTGATGCTGAATGTTGTGTTTTATTATTTTTACATTATTTTGCCTCCACAAAGCATGAAGTGGTTATAAGGTTATATTTTTCTGTCAGCAAGCAGGATTTCGTGGGAGTTTATATTGAAGCCTGATAGGAAAAATTTTAATATGTGCTGATAACACAAAATTATAAGATTTAATTTACAAGTCAACAGATGATGGTTAGTTACTATTTTAGAGGGCATTGCTCTTTTCTGTCCACTTGGCATGTATAGTGCTTATTCTGTTAAGTATTCTTAACTTTATCAGTTACTGGATTTCATATGGTAGTAGTAACTGTCGATATGTTTAATCTTGACAGATCATTTACTTGTAAACATGTCATTTGTAACTACTACTTTTATTACTACTACTTTTATTGAAAATTTTTCCAGTTGAACCAGTGTCAGTCAGTTCAACCTTTGGTCTTGCTGTCCACTTGTTCTGGAAGAAAATTTCTGGAAATTAGTGGAACAGGATATTTATTGATCATTCCATGGACGATCAGTGTCAAACCACTGAAGGATCCCCAACACTTAACTTAAACCAGTAACCTAAACTCATTTATTTTTATTTCATTTTTAATGCCAGTACCAATTTATGTCATTTATGAGTAAACAAATATTTTTTCCAGATACTTGAATTTTCGTTTTAGGCTATACTGAGGTATGAGTTCGCTAAGCACCATCTAGTTTTGTTATGTATTGCAGTATATGATGCATTAACACAGTTTGTGCTAGCAGAGATATATGCTGCCCAGACTAAATATTGTTTTCATAATGTTTTCATGAACTAGTTCTATGCCAGATATTGTTGCATAAACATTGAGTAGGTTAAGACTATGCAGCAATATGCTCGTTACTTACTTGTAATTTTCTACGTCTGACCTCAATTCTGATTTACATGTTTTGTTTTGTTTTATTGTGTGTGTGTGTTTACCTATATTGTGTATACTAATTGGTGTGCTGGTTTGCTACTGCGTTTTACAACATCGTACTTTGATTACCGTCTGGCTTTACATAACAAGATGATTCATCTACAAGGTGACTGAAAAGACAGGGTCACTCATTTGGCTGCCCACATCTTTAGAGAGCAACCTAATTCACAGGGAAAATGAGTTATTTCATGGAGTGTTTCTTGAAAATATGCCTAATTTTATGGACAATTCATTGACAGTGTTTGAAAAATTCACTTAAATTTCCCAGACCCTCTGACCATTATTTCAAGTTATATAACTGTGAAATGATCAAAGTACTTTTACTAATCAGTTATCACTGCAGCTAAAACAAACGTGTAGTCTGAAGTACTGACTGTACTCATGCTTATACAATTTTTGAGTTTTTCACCAATTACCTTGGATTGCTAAATTGCTAATCAATAGTTGCTGGTGCATCTGACGACACACTGCCCCTGCTTGTTCTGAATTCTAACTCATACTTTACCAACATTTTGGTTTTATTTGACATAATTCTCAGAAAATACTTCTGTTGTGTTGATTTTGCTCATTTTGTGTACTTAGTTATGTAATTTTGGTGATAGAAGTTTTAAAAGTGGTTTTCATCTGACTTAGAGCTCATCATTAGGTAATATGTAAGTTAAGTCATTATTTTACTCGACGTTGTTTGCATGCTGTGGCAATGGAAATCATTTTTGTTAGCATTTTACTCAGTTGCATATATTAATCTGTTTTTTTCTAACATATTGTGCAGCTTTGTTAACTATAGTCTATTAAAAATTATATTACTGTTATCTTTGTCTAGTTTGTTACATGACCACTATGTTTTGACCATCAGTGTGTTACTAGCACTGCACACAAATTATGTTGTCCTCATACAACTTCAAATTGGGTTTGTTGTACCTTGCGACAGAAAATAAATGTCGTAATTTTATCTCTTAACATGCATACTGCAATTGCAGGTTTACATAGGTTTCACATTGTTTTTATTTTTTTCGGTATTAATATTTTTTTTTGTTCTTTGGTGTGCCGTCTCTGCATTGTGGGCTCAGTGGCGGACACAGACTGTCATTATATGCTCGATGACGAATACGTCACAATGGTGTTGCTAAATTGTGTCTTTTGCTATAGTTATATATCTCTGTGTGTATTGTTGCAGCACTTCACATACAGATGATTTTTGTCCAACAACGTTGAAGAAGCACAAACGTGACGAGTAAGTAAAGCGGTATCATTAGAGACTTCAGAGTTGAAGGACTTACTTACTTACTTACTGTTGCATAATTGATGTCACAGATATGTTGTGGATAATTTGGGAGAGCTGACATAACGGAACTGATGTCTGCTATCTCAGTAATCATTGTGTGAATGAAGTGAGGATGAAGGACAAGGTTCAGTGATTAATTCCACTGGTTAACATCAGGAATGGCATCAAGCAGTAGCATAGCATTCTGTTATTGGGGCCCTGGTTCAAGAATCTGAATGGGAGAGCATAATTCCATCCAATTATTGAAAGTCTGCTTTTTGGGGTGCTGAAGGCTCAGAGCTGTTAAAAAACATCGAGAGAGATGAGAAGTAGTATCTCTTTCCGCAGCCAAATAGCGGGTCTGGAGGAACGTCATAAGCTCCTGTTAGTTCCATACTTGGTTTCGGGCCAAAGCCCTGACCAAAAATTATTTTCAGTGAATTTTATGACCAGAAGTGGATCTGGTCAAATGTATTTTAGTGAATTTTATGACATTTAATACCAAGAGACTAGTGAAGGAAAGCTAAAATTTTAACACATTGGGAAAATATTGGGGCCCCATGAACTATGTGTCTGACCATCAAGGTCTGCTATTAACTATGTTCTTTTTCTTGTAATAGACATGGTATAAATTTAACATCACGACCTGCAGCTGATGAAGTAAACTGCAATAAGAGCTAGGCGTATGCACTATGCAACCTGCAGGCAAAGTATGTAGGCCTACGATACTGCAAAATGCAATCCCACTATTCACACACCTTTTACAAAACTTTCTTGGTCTTGGATTTTTTCTTGTCGATGACAGCCCTTTGGAGGTCGGGGGCCCCAGTTCATTAAACTGTCTGTAGCCACACCACTGGCATTAAAGAACAGAAAAAGTTTTTGCCTGTCAATCTTTGCAGTTAGAGATAAATGGAGAGTGTACCATACTCCACTCTAATAGCAGTGGCATAACTGGGTTTTTTGGCACACAGGACAGAACCAATGAACTGTGACCCCTTTTCCCTGCCCTTTAAATGTCACCACATGAGTCTGATACCAACAGTCCCGTTTTCAGTTAAATATGCCACAATGTTGTGCTGATCCGCTAACCCTGCAATGCTATGATTTTTCTGGAAGAGTTTGCTAATCACAGGTAATTTATGGTTGCCTGTGTGTTTCTGGTGTTAGCTTTTTCTGCAATATGCAAAGTGACAACTTGCAAAAATATTATAAAACTGCACCACATAAATACAGTTTTTGTGCTTGCTAGTCGTAAAAATATCTTCGGTGAGTAGACACTGTTTTGCACCCCTCGTTTTCCTGTGGCCGGGGCAACTAGCTTCCTGTGCTCCCCCTTAGTTATGCCACTGGGGCATGGGCGTTTTATCATCTGCCTTTTGTAGGCTTGAACCCACACATGTCTAACTGTTACGGGGGCCAGACATTGTGGATACATTCACAGCTACAGAGCGTCGTCAGCTGATGACTGATGCCAAATTATACTGCTCTGTGTCAGAGGCACAAGTATGTGAACAACTTACTCAGAGTGGTTCTCCAGCTGTGTCGTGACTGGGAGTCAAACCCATAGTTACTCAGTTGCAAATCCTCAGCCTCTCTGGTGCAGGTCTAACAGCCAATCCATTGCATTGCACAACTATACCATCGCTGCCAGACATGCCGTTGATGGACTGAGGTTCTTGATGAAATTGTCCAATAAACCAGTGTGTATGTGTGTGATATGTGAACATATTAAGTCCTGATCTAGCTATGCTCACTGCAGTTGAACTTAAGATGTATCTGTTTTCAAATCTTTTTGTTTTCAGAAATCAGCCTAACGTCAGTGAAGCTGCATTGGTGACGAAGCCAAAGCAAAGTCAAAAGCTACTTGAACAACACACAGAGTCAGAGAATGATAAACGTCACAGGTATACGTTCAGGTCATTTTTTACTTGTAGCTTATAAAGGTATTCGTAGTATATTGCTTTCCACCTTACCAGTTCAAATGAGTTACTGCATATCATTAAAAGGCAATTAGGTTGATATTATTCGTCACTGGAGTGTTCATTATACAGTTTTGTATTGTTAAGTAGTTAGATTATATTGTAGGAATGAGTTAACTATGTGTGTGTTTTGATGCTCAGTTCTAAACATGGTCATTACAAACATGAGACGAGGCGGTCACAGAATTCACGGCACATTTCACCAATGTCACGCTCAAGGTCAAGTTCGTCTGCGCCAAGTGAGAAAGGACTGCAGAGGTGAGCTTTACATGAAATATTATTCCAACACTAATATTGATGAACTGCTGAATAACTTCACTAGCAAAAAAATGTTACATACCATATAAAAATATTAAGTAATACAAGCAAAATGTGTTCCATTAAGCTCAAGTCTATCCAATGCACTCCTCTAGATCAGATATCTGTGTCTGCTGTCTTTTAGAAACACCATGCAGCAACACATTTCTGATCTGGGTTCCAAAGTCAATGCAAGTCACTAAAGACTAATTACAAACAATATGGTTTAACAGTGCACTAACAGAAACGAAAACTTGAATTTGCACCTCTCTAAAATCCAAGTTATATTTCCGGTTTCGCTGGCCATTCCATATAAAATCCGCATTGCTTAATTTATGCTCTGTGCTGATACATTGAAAAACATGGTGACCACAGCCTCAAAACTATCAGAATTGGAATTTGCACATCTCTAAAATCAGATAGCTATTTCCTGTTTTTCTTAGAAACACCAGACGTGGAATGGACCACAATTCCGTGTGCATGTAAAATTTGGTGGAACTTGGTAGAGAAGAGCTGATGTAATCTTTCGACCACAGATGTAATCGACACTAAGATTTGATTTTGCACCTCTTTAAAATCTGATTTCTGTTTAAAGTTTTATTGACCACCAAGTACAAAATCAGCATAGCTTAATTTTTACTTTATACACAATTTTGTGCAAGTATGTTGAAAAAACCTGATAACTACAGCCTGGAAACAGATAAAATTGGAATTTGCGCATCGCTTAAAATTGGATGCCCACTTCCAGTTTCTCTCAGAAACATCAGGCATGGAACAGCTTACAGTTCTGAACCCCGTGAAAAATTAGGTAAAAATTGATAAAGAATTGCAAGAATAATCATTCAACAGCCAATTTGTTAACAGATACACAAATGGGCTAAGCTGATTACACACTACACAGTCTATTGCATTGGATAGACATTGATAATTTTTAATCCTAAACCACAGTATAACAAATTGTGTTGAATGTCCTGTTAAATCTGCTGCAGCATTGGATATGTGGTAAAACCAACTTACATGTACTCTTTTTATATGTTGAGCATTTTTCTATGTAGTGTGTAATCAGTTTAGCCCATTTGTGTGTCTGTTAACATTGAGTACTTACTACTTTGTTTGTTGCAGGTCGGTCAGGTCGAAAGAGTCGCAGAACTCTCGCATGTCTCACCACAGCGGCACTGGACGATCGACAGTGCCGACTGACCATGCAAAGAAGCAGCACCGAAAGAAGCCAAGAATCCGTGAACCACATAAGTCACGATCTCCAACTGCACAGCCGCTCCATCATGGCCGCCATTCCAGAGACAGAAGTCGATCACCTTATATCACTTCAAGTTCCCACCGAAGGTATGTATTTTTCTGCTTCTACTTTCACTTGCAACAACCTTCGATTATTGTGACTGACTAAATGCTGAATGATTTTCAAAATTCTTTCATTATCATAGCCTCAGCAATTAAGTCATTATGAATGATCCCACCATAGTCTGTGCTTCTAACTACATTGTTAACTATTTCACACTTTTTTTACTGTTAGAGGCCAATATTGTTTTCACCATGTGTAAAGTAGTGTGGTATTTACTGAGTTTGATGATATATCATGACAGGTCTAAGAGCAGCAGTCAGTCGAGTCGTCACAGTCATGGCTCCACCAGCTGGAGTTCTTCTCCATCCCGCAGTCCATCAGTTAGACGTCGCCGAGGCTCTCCCAGTCACCTCGACCGTCGCCGCATCACCAGGTACAACATATTTGTCTTGATGGCTATCTGTGTCTGTCTTTATTTCCTGCTGTCTTTATTTTCTGAGCACTTGGCCAAAATATTTATTGGTATATATTATAGTATAACTGTTTTGGTATATATTTTATTTGCATTATTTGTGTTTATTACTTGTTATCAGTTTTGTTACATTGCTGTTTATTCTCTTGCTATAGAATTTGGGTTCAGGTGAACTATATTTTTTGAGTATGTTCATGTGGGTTTGTGATATTACGTTTCAGTCTTTAGCCATGTAGTATTTCATTATATTGTGTTGATTTTATTTTGCAAATCTTACGTTCATCTCATATGTAATTTATTTTGCATTAATTTTTGCTTTGTTTTTATATAATTATGGGCTTGAATTTTGTGTTTATTTTGTTTTCTGTATTGCTGTATTTTGTGCTTCATATCGTGACACAAGGGTTCGCTCGGTGTCTAAAGATTCCACTAGACGGCGGACAGATTTTAGGTCAGGTGGAAGTTCAACAAGAATCAGGTCAAAACCAGGAGACAAGATGGAAGATAACGGTCACTTGCGATACTGGCGATGATAGTACCAGAATGGTAGTTGCAGTGTTACTGTTTCATCAACTGTGTGTCATTACTAGGCCACGTTGCTCTGTAATAACACAAGCAGCCATTCTTACAGGCTGAGTTCCGCGTCCGTTTGGGTCAGTCTATGTCAGTCTGTCTGTTGGTAATAAACATGTATTGCGGAAAATGCCTGACTCTGTCAAGCTGCTATTTGGAGTAGTGGGTTGAGTGGGTCCAAGGAACTGTATTTGATGGGATCCAGAAGAGGCGACTGAGAATGCAGGAAAAGGAAAATGCAGTAGTGGAAAATGCGAGAAATGGAAAATGCAGCACAAAGTTGCAGTGGTGGAAAATGTGGGAAAAGAAAATATGAGAATTGTAGTTACTTGGTTAAGGCTGTATAGTGCTGTCTCATTATAAACACAAGCCGAGTTACCCACACCTAGTGATAAGTGTATGAAGTTGACACACACAGATCACTCTAAGGGTGTCAAGCACTTAAGCGCCGACAAGGACGCTAGGCTGTACAATGGAAGCAACTTCAGCTGATGCCGACCACATTGCGATAAAAGGATCGGGTTACATAGTGCGTACTGTATATGTTTGTGCAAATCAACATAACCAGAGCGTCAGAACACCAAATACTTAAAGTGCTGCAACATTGGCTGCAGTAGTTCAGCAAAGATTGTTGGCAAACAACTGGTGCCATTATCTACTTCCATGTATGTGAACATTTCACTCAAATTTTGTTTAATGATAATGATCAGCCAGCAAACATCGTGGGTGGCACACCCAGGGGTGAAGTCCAAGTGCTGTTTATGATCATTTTACAACAATTACTGCTGATAGAAAATGTGACATATGCCTCTTGATTTGAGCAATGCCTTAGCTAGCATATATGTTTATATGAGACTAAGTATTTCTAACCATGACATATGACATTTTCCCAACATTTTACACTCCTTCAATCATTTAATGCATTTTTCTTCCCATATTTTCCACCTCCTGCAATCTTGTGTCACATTTTCTACCCGTGTGATTTGCTGCTACATTTTCCTTGCAAAAACGTCTAAACCGAGCAAGCTGTCGTTTGGAAAAGTGAGTGGGGTGGGCCCAGTGAATTGTGCAGTGAAACGATTGTGCATGGCAGCCATGAGTGGGTCTGCCTCTATCGGTTGTGACACGGCCCATTCTCCCAAAATTACTTTGGGCAATCTTGTTCTGTAAAGTACTGTGCTGCAGTGGCTACTGGTATTTTGTTATGCTAACTGTTGCATAACTAGATCAGTTTTGTCTCTATCTTCGTGTAAGACTAACTGCATTTTTTATGTGTTGAAACTACTCTGTGTAATTGTATCAAGTAGTAAAAAGTAGTAAAGTAACCAGATATAGCAGTTCTTAACGTGCCTCATCACTAAGGGAACTCACATGCCATATGGGATCAAACAGCCACCTAGCAGAGGTGACATTCCCACCTTTACTCCAGCCAATTAAAGCTGGTACTCGATTTAGCAACCCCAGTGGGATATAAGACTGAGTTAACCTAGTTGGTTTGATTACATACCAAGGTGGTATACCCGCCCAAAGATGGTCACCCATCTCAGTACTGACCGTACTCAACATAGAGTATCTGCATTCATGTGACAAATGATGCCACCACTGCGCCAAGCTGCCAACCATCATATTATCATTTATAGTTAGAATATTAAGTGATGAAAACTTGAGATAACTACATGCAAGAAGTTCTGAAAAATCATTCATCGCCAGTGTCATTTATCAATGATGAATTTTTGTACATCTGCATGAATTTATGATAGAATTAGTTTTAATGCACTGGTAGCTGGTATCAATGTCACGTGGCTGCTGTAATGTGCTGCAGTGCACGCAAGCGGCCAGTTCCATATTACCGACCAAGTCCTTCACCAAGTTCCAGTCTGAGTTGGTCAAGTCTTTCGCCAGTCTTCCGTTTCTCTCACAGCCCATTACTCCGGCGAAAAAAGTGGCTTCGAACTGGGTCTCCAACATTTATTTTATGATCAGTGTCGGCTGATATATCATTTCTTTTTAGCATGCATTAATATGATTTACTGCAATGATACATAGTTATAATAAGTTACGATATGAATGCATATGGCTGCTAACTAGATATTGAGTGACATGAACAAGTACACTGTCATCATCTGTGATTGTTATGTGGAAAACTTTGCTCACTTTGTTAAAGGAAATTTTTCCAGTTTGCTGTTCCTGTATTTATGTACGGGTATAACATTACTGCATATATGATATAATATACTTTATCGATCTAAATGTTCATCTCCAAGCAGCTATCATGTTTGGCCAGCATGGCAGCATCAGTTTATGTTGCTGGTACAGCTGTGTCAACTTGTCAACTGTGTATGTGTCTGTGCTACTTTCTGACTTTGTTAGGGCATTTATCCTTCTCTGTGAGAACCCACCTCACTCTGTAGTACTTGCATGTTGTGTCATTTGCAACTGTGGCAATTTTGTAATTGTATACTATTGATATTTTTGGGTACTTGATAAACTCAGGCATTAAAGTATGTACACATTTGCCCATCACTGTGGCCATGAAGTAACGAAGTTTCACGACTTTGTGTGAAATCTAGTCTGGAAATGGACAGGGCCTGATTCAGAGCTTTTGTAAATTATGTCACAAAATTTGTGAACAGTAAACAGGTGTTAAGTTGTTGAAGTAATGGCTGCATTTTTTACAATACAAATTTGTGTGCTAGATTTGAATGTTCACTATGCCACAACACATTGGGTAGCAATGTGTATGCACATTGCTGGGTAACAAGTAGTGAATAGATGTACCCCATACCTGGTCCAGGCACTAACTGAGTTTTTTGATATGTTGTTGTTAAATGTCTCTGCGGAGTATGTATTCACACCTCATAACTTATTGACTGAGCAGTATTTGACTTCTAATGTACATGTAGTGTGTTGAACAGTATGATTGACACTTGTGACGTTTTTCAATGTGTATAATAGCAATTGTAATTTGTACACAGCTGGCATTATATATAGATCAAATTATTAATGTATGGTGAGATGTTTACTGGTAATTTTTGGGCTTATTTGTAATCTTGATGCAAATATTATTTCCAGTCTCCATGCTGAGGATTATTTGATCAGCAAAATATTTATAGACTTTGTCAAAAAATAACGACACATTACTGTATAAACACAAGTCAATTAGCCAATTGTAACGTGTTGACAGATTGGAAATGTATACACTGTGTCCCATAAGAAGTCCCACTTCCAGTCTGTTATTAATTCATCCTTCGTCTCAGTGTCAACCGATTTTGATATTTTTTGGCAGAAATGTTACTGGAAAAGTAAGGAATCAAAAGATTCTTTATTTTCCCAACTCATTTCACTAATGCAGGTACTCACCAAGACCCCCATAAACCCATAATGATCTTTAATGCAAATGTTATTAACTTAGCAAGTCAATCAGTTTTTGATATTAATGTTTGTTAGCATTTATGGTGGACATAACTGCCAGTAACCAGAAGCCTAAGCAGTTATGCCTGCATGCCCACGCTGGCAGTGCATTTGATAACTGCATGAGACCTTTAACTATGATTCAGTGTCGGTGCATGCCGAGCGACTGTCATGCACCAAATTCTTATTAATATATCTACAAAATTTGGTGTTAATAGCTCAAATCGTTTTTCTTGTAAAGTGGAGACACACAAAGTCAGAGACTCCACTGATCACTCAACCCACGTATCGGCTACCGCCGGCATGGGTAATAATTTGGTCGATTTGCGGCTTTTTAGGCACTGCTAAATTACGAACGTTTGTGATCAGTCACAGATAAATTTAGGCTATCGGTAACTCAGTGAGCAGGATGCAAATCGAATCACAGACGTCGAGATTCGGAGCCGGTTGCTTAGCAACGACCGCGGAACTGTGCGCAATCCATTTCGTCAATTTGTTGATGACGTTGGTGCTGAGTGGCGTGTGACCCGCCACGAGCCGCGCGTCACGTGACTGACTAGCGACCCCGGAAATCGTAACGCATCGTGGAGATTA
>Ga0209782_1001634_pt1 | contig 11895 bp, 14 predicted proteins | sample WorMetmaBAHAMAS1_FD_187390 | JGI IMG/M metagenome (GOLD analysis project Ga0209782, IMG submission 187390) | Marine gutless worms symbiont microbial communities from Max Planck institute for Marine Microbiology, Germany - Inanidrilus... | ecosystem: Host-associated > Annelida > Digestive system... | reverse complement strand
GGGCGGGGCATCTTGGTGGGGCGGACGTGGACAGAGTGGTAATTAGTGTTACTTTGCATGATCGACTTGATGACTTAATGAACAAGCCGATGACTCTAGATCTAGATGGTCATGAGAATATACGCCGACATGTGACAGTTCTTTAAACTGACAATTTCAGCCCCTTTTCGCACACGATGCATAGCTTCAGTTACACCAACAGTGCTAATGCACACATGTACACAGAGGAGAAGCAGCTGCACAAGAAGTGGTTCATTGCAACATGCCAGAATGACGTCACTAAAAATATCGCAGTGATTATGTGGTATGTGCTATACAAAAGCACTATTCTGGGCATAACAGCCGGACAGTAGCAGTTAAGGAATGTAAACTCTCTGCAGCATTTATCTACATGTGCACATTATTGCCGCCAACACTAAAAAGGTAAAGTTCTTCCATACTCGTTACCGAGCATTCGGCGCGGAACTGATCCCGGTGCACAAGCAGTCAGCCAGTAGGTGACTTAATTAAGCCATCCACCCGGCGGTATGCTGCCGTTGCTTTCCGTCAGGCCTACGGTCACCTTCCCAGCCAAAGAGCATCATCGCCCATCAGCTAGTACCAAATTATACTGCTTGATGATAGAGGCACGTGGTGTGAACAACTTGCCCAAGGTTGTCACTCGACAGTGCGGCGGCCAGGGCTCGAACTCGCGACCACTGAGTCACCAGTCCGATGCCTTAGCCACTAGACTATCCACTTTAGCCAATAGACCACCAGCACTACTTGATTCAAAAGTTAGACTGGAAATAGTGGACAAACAGATGGAGGAGGCAAGTGTATTATCTCCCATGCTAACGCGGTCGGTAACATTAACACAACAACTCATGAGGCATGCCTCTTTCCATGCCAGTGATGCGGCAGTTCTCCAAAGTTTAGTCTGATAATTACAGCAGCGCACATACACCACATTGACCACCGATCAGTATGAAACCACAACGAACCATCATGCTTGACTGGTTGTGAATGTGGCACCACTTTTCCGGCAACACAGCGGGTGGTATTTGAAGTCATTTTTAGCTGGAGTGCCGGACTAGTGAGGAACTGCGGCATTCATGTATCATATTGTATCGCGATATTTTGTTTAGCATTGTATTGTGGTTTCTCTGAAGAGTGTATCCTACCATCACTACAGTTCTTTTTGTTATTATAAAGTTATTTCTCAGCTACAGAGGCCTGTATGGTCTGCTTCTGTTTTCTCTACGATATTGTGTTATGTTTAGGCACGTGAAATTCTTGCAAAAGAATCAAATGTTCAGGACGTGAAATGTCCGGTGACCATCTGTGGTGACGTGCATGGCCAGTTTCATGACCTTCTAGAGTTGTTCAAGATTGGAGGAAAGTCACCTGACACAAACTATCTCTTCATGGGTGACTACGTCGACCGTGGCTATCATAGTGTTGAAACAGTCACATTGCTTGTAACACTAAAGGTTTTTCTTTTTTTTTCTATGTGAGTTATGTTATTTTGTTGAATGCATTGCATATATGAAGCCATTTACTTTTTATTCATTACTGCACTTTATGGTAAAGCAACATAAATCCTTCTTATCACTGCTTTTTATAACAGTTCAGTTTGAGATTAACTTTTTTGTTGCAAAAGTGGAATTGCGTTATTTGTCTTTGTCTTATTTCGCTACTTGAAAGGCTTACCTGATTGTCATTAATCAGCTTTAGTAAATGCCTAGATTTTATATAATACAGGTAAATTCTGTGTTGACTAAAATGCTATGTTGCTGTTGTAGTGTTTTCATCATGCAATGAGACATCTCTGTTGTCTCTTGTCAGAATTAATTACTGATGCATTCAGGAATAATGTTGCTACTGGAGTCAAAAGTTGATCATTTTTGCTGTGAACAAAGTTCTTAGTTGCAAAAATATGATTTACTATGTACATTTTAATGCCATTTATCAAGTGAATCTGAGTCAGCCATTTCTTTCATTACTGTTTTCCGTTTGTTTTGGTGTGAGGTTTTTTTACGGGCTGGATACCTTTCCTGTACCTAACCAACAGTGTCTGAGCCCTGATTTTAATTTGACTTTTGCACTCTACAAATTGATTACTTACTTACTTACTTACTAACAGTGTGGAGGAAGATTGTTGGTTGTGGTTCTTGTAGGTCAGGTTCAAGGATCGTATTACTATCCTGCGTGGCAACCACGAGAGCCGACAGATTACTCAGGTCTACGGCTTCTACGATGAATGTCTGCGCAAGTACGGCAATGCAAACGTGTGGAAGTACTTCACCGACTTGTTTGATTACTTGCCACTGACGGCGCTCGTTGAAGGACAGGTAGAATAATGAATCTTGTCATTTATGTTTTTTATATTAATCTTGCCATCTCTGTGCACTTTTCCATTTTAAACATGCCATCGCTAACTGCTGCAATATTTACTAGACACTTAGAGAACTAGTACCTGTTTGTTATCTGGACTAGCACATCTACATCTGAGTACTTCTTATTTTGGGCTACACTAATACACTTATTAGTAAATATATCATATGAAATCCTTTTGTAGAGTTACACTTGGCAGAATTATAAGCAATTCTGAATAAAAATATAAAGAGAAAGGCTATTGGGGCTTGTACTCTGGCCCATGAAAATCATTTCATTTTGTGTTTTACATATTGTTATTCCACCACATACTTCTTATCACTTATTACTGCTTAGTTCTGCTGCATGCTGTGTGTGAATGTTGCTACTTATTTACCATAGTTCAACCCATACTACATTCATGGAGAATTTTTTTTAAATAGTGAGACATTATTTTACCACTCACAGCAGTCACTAGATGCTGTATAAGATGCATTGTCTGCATGTGCATGATAGTCTGTTTTTGGTCGTGTTTATTAAATTTATCGCTAGATCTTTTGTCTACATGGTGGTCTGTCTCCATCCATTGATACTCTGGATCACGTAAGAGCTCTGGACAGAATTCAAGAAGTTCCTCATGAGGTACCAGCTTCCTGGCAAATCTTATATTCATTGCAAGTTAAGTATATTGTAAGTTTTCACAACATAAAATTGTAAATGTGTGTCACATACACCTAATATACACTATACTTTACTCGTAGCCTGTGAGTGGCCAATGCTGGTGGTGACTGGCCAGTTTGGTGATGCAAGCACTATGGTTATTGTTGCTGTTTATTTTTCTGTTAGTTTTATTATTATTGTTTGTCATTATTTACAAAGTGCAGTATTGCCTAAGAGCCATAAGTTTGCTATGCTGGCATCGTAACTGCCTGTGACTCATTGGCAATGTTGCCAAACAGCAGTGTCTTCAGCTGTGCATCTTCAGCTGAATCATGAAAATCTTGACAGAGACAGTAGCTGTCCAGATGGACTGTTTCACGACAGTGATGTTACACCAAACCACACCCACAGATCCACGCCATTTGGTTTGTTAAGTGAAACTGGAACCAGTTTCACTATGAATAGGAATCCAGATTTGCAAATTGAATGTGCCCGATGACCAGTAGACTGCGATGCTAGAGTGGTTCGTTGATGATGTGTCGTTGAGGGTCCCATGTGCGACCTGCTTTGGTCGGACCCGGATGATCGCGCTGGCTGGGGCGTGTCTCCACGCGGGGCTGGCTATACGTTCGGCTACGACGTCTCGGAAGTGTTCAATCACACCAACAAGCTGAAGCTGATCTGCCGCGCACACCAGCTCGTCATGGAGGTGCGTCTGACCCGCAGTTTATACTTCAACATCCTCACTACTAGCACTGGGAAGATCACCCAAGAAATAAACTATTTTGTGTCACATGCGATGTATTAACTGAATCAGTTATGCTCAGACAAACTATTGGTTTTGTTGCCATTATAAGGTCATCTTCTGTTTGCCAGCACCCTGGATTAAGATCCATTGATTCTGTTGGAGCAAGGTTTACTGCCAACATGGCCTTGCTGACGGCAGTGAATGCATTCAGATTAGGCAGAAGAGTTCTCTCTCCAGTGATGTTATCTACGCTGTTTCCGTGCTATCCCTGTGCAGCTTTTATTCATTAACTATTAAGCCGACACTTAGCTGACATTACAGAAGGTACATCTATGGCCTATAAAGTCATCGTCTTGTTTTATAAGCAGTGCTTTTCTCTTTGAAGCATTTATGGCATGCTGACACAGTCTGGTTGCATAATTCATGTTGGGCTTACTTACTTACACAGTGCAGTGAAAATCTACAGGAATTTTACTGAAATGTCTGTGGAATCTCTAGGAAATTGCTTGGGAGCTTATTTGGTTAGATTTGTAGACACTGTGGTAGATGAGTTAAATTGTTGTTATCATGGTGTTGTTGAAGGGTTTCAACTGGAGCCATGACAAGAATGTTGTGACGGTGTTCAGCGCGCCCAACTACTGCTACCGCTGCGGCAACCAGGCAGCCCTCTGTGAGCTCGATGACGTGTTCAAGTACACATTGTAAGCATCTCGGTTTCTCTCTCCATCTGCACCTACCTACCAACCAACCATCTGCACCCTTACGTGTATTTCATACTGGTGTTCCGAAACGGATTGGAATATTGGAATGCTGCTGACAAGCATGTGACCACTCACTGCCAAGGGTTCTGTTCTAGTAACAGTTAAAAAGGAAGAAAATAGGGAGGGGAGGGGACTGCGGAACCCAGATTCCGTGGCAAAAAGTGGCTGCTAAAAAAGAGATGTTGGTTGTGGTAGTGGTTCCAGTGATGTCTTAGATCGTGTTTAACAGTAATAATTACATGCTGCATAGTAGCACCTGCACTGTATCAATGGCGACTGGCCTTGTCAGTGGGAAATTGCAAAATTTGAAACTCTGCAGAATTGACACGCCTTAGTCGATTGCCAGAAAATAATACTTACGGCTCGTAATGATAAAAGTTTTTAATTGAATCTAACATCTTCTTGACACTTGCAGCATGATGCCACATATCCGGTACCTGGCTGACAGCAATGGACATCTCTAGAAAATGTCCCACGTTACACGTGTGCACTGAGGACATTGGATGGCGGTATTAAAGTAAGTAAGGTAAAAGTGAAGTAAACAGAGTGGTTCACAGTTTACAGCAATTAGCTTCACCACTATGGGAACTTACGTGCCATATCGAATCACACAGTGTTATCTGCCAACCGGCAGAGGTGACATTCCCACCTTTACCACAGCCGATTAAAGCTGGTACTCGATTTAGTGACTCCAGAGGGATGCAAGGCTGAGTTGACCTAGTTGGCTTGGTTACATACAGAAGACGGACACCCATCCTAAATTAAATGGAGTTTATTTACTGTGTTTGTGTGTCAGTTCACAGTTTGATCCGGCACCACGTCGCGGTGAGCCGCTCGTCACGCGTCGTACACCCGACTACTTCCTCTAGGCTTCTCTTTCATATCACATACGACCGACTGCTCACTGCTTTTCTACCTTACAGTTTACTTACTACTTTACTTACTACTCTAGTTAGTTTACGTGATCTCATGCGTTGGTGCTAAAATGCACTTTTATTTATAGTCAGTCTGATAAACTGTTAGGATTTATATGAACGGGTTACCGATACTGCCCATGTTTACATTGTTCAGTGTTTCAAGAATGTTTTCGTTGTATTTGAACTCACTGCCAGCTCGCATCTGATGACTTGTGTTGTTTTATGTTATCCCATGTTTTACCCATGCGATGGTATGCTAGTGCAAGTATTAGCTATGGGCTTGTGTCTTTGTGTCTGTCTGTCAAACACTGGTATTGTATCAGATCGGCTTCATGGAACTAGCTGATTTCTGTGCACGCAGGATTCCCTCGACTTATCCCACACTGTGTTTTGGGTACATCTGGGTATTTTGAGAATAATGCCACTTTCGTCTGGTACTTAGTCCCAAACTCCTGGAAAATTTGATCATGGCACGTCCACTTTCATAAGCGCTATATAAAAAAGTGAAAGTCTTTTCTGTTATTGACAAAAACTGGTGATTTTGGTGGGCATGGCCATATGCTGTCAACATTGACCGACGGCTGTCGCCTGTTGATAACACTCGTCATCCAGCTGTGTATACAGGTCGATGGTTGATTGAGCATGAGGAAGTATCATGCGGGTTTATCTGCAACAGCTGATATACTTGTTTTATAATATTTGCTTCAGTTATAACTTGTTATTTAATGTGTTTAAAGTGTTGTGATATGTTTTATCCAAATACTGCTGTCTTTATTACATGACAATACATTTTTACTCATTAGTCAGTTTTTCATTACTTTTAGTGGTTAATTGTCACTTTCTGACCATTACAGTTGTATTTTTTATTTGCCGACTGTCATCTTTTTCTATTACACTTTGTTTTGTGGCAACATTATATTGTTGTCAAAGTACAAGAACCAGTACGATGTTATGGAGTGTCGTATATTTTTATGGTTATTATTGTTTTACATTGGTGTGTACTGTAAACTGGTGGGACCAGTAGTGTTTTACTGCATAGACATTTGGGTTTATACGTGGATTGCTTTGTTACATAAAGCTTCATTTTGTGTCTTGCATCTATGTACACTGTGCTTGCGTGTTAATTCAGTCTGCTATTTTTGCTGGTCTACTTTACTAGTGTGAGCTTCACTGGCAGTATGTGTATGAAGCAAAGTTGTTAGCAATCTGTGGTGTTAAACAGTAAACTGATAAACTTGTGTTTAAAAGGTTATATTCATTGGACATAGCATTGGCTTTTAACGCTGCATATGCATGTACTACTGCATATATGCATGATGACATATATCATTATGAACTAGAAACATGCACACCCATTCAAAATATACTAAATTTTATTAAAAAGATTAACTTATACAATCAGTTGTAATTTGTAGTTAAGAAATCTTACATAAGTTATACTTTCTTTAATCAAACAATTTATTTAATGACGACTTATTCATTCATTCAATCTAATTCTAGTGCTATAGATATTCTTTTTTTTTCATTTACCTTACTCCAAGAATTAATCTCTATTAAATCTTTAATATTTACAATATGTTCTTTACCTTAAAGGCAGGGACTGGTGAAAACATTTTTAGTAGCCAGATGCAATTCTCAGCATCAATCACAGGGCAATAACTTACTTGATGTCAATCTTTCTTCATTCACTAGATGACTGTCATTTACCGTTTCATTGCAGTCATACATACTTACATGGCCACAGCAATAGGGAAGAGTTTGGTGGCCTATCTGCTAGCTGTTCACTCACTTCCCTTGACCCCAGACCTGTTATCACAGTGCTATGCTGCTGGTATAGTCTCCTATAGAAAGATTCAGAGTCTGAGTCATTCTTTGTAATGCCTATTGTAGACAACAGTAGTAATATTGTTTAGCATATGAACAAAGTTACTCCACGTCAGGTCCAGTTAGTACTGGGATGGGTGACCATCTTCACCACCTTGGCATCTTAACCAAGACAAGTAGGTCAACTCAGTCTTGTATCCCTCCAGGGTCACTAAATCGAGTACCAGTTACTGCTAGCTGTGGCTGACGTAGAGGCAGGAATGTCGTCATCTGTGTCGGGTGGCAGGTAACAGTGTATGATCGCACACAGCATGTGAGTTCCCATAGCAGTGGGGCTGGCTGTAAACACTCTACTCCATTTACTGACTAATTTGTGCTATGTTTGGAACAGCAGACAGAAGGACGATTTGTTCTTGATTTTGTCAAGTCACTGAACTTGGACACACTTGACACGTATGAAATGTATTGTAAGATATACACATCACGGTAGATGAGCGTCGAGCATATACTAGTTAACAAAGTGGACGGTGGCTCACATTATTCACAGTAAATTGCTAAACAGAAACACACATTATACACAAGTTGATAAATATATCTTAGCTTCTATTACAGAAAATATTACATATATTTTGGACAACTTATGGATATGACTGTCACTGGATCAGTGGACATAATAATCTCTTACCAAATTATTCGTCCCCATCACAATATTAGAACTAAGAAACAGACAATTGCCAACTCTTTCAGAAAGTATCTTGGTGCTCTATGGGATTCTGTTTAAATTTTTAATTACACATTTTTAACAATGCATCAATTTTCAGACTTCTGCTTAAAAAGAGATTTCTGCATAGTGAATTCTGGTGTTGCTGTCATAAAAATGAAATTAATGGTAAAATTACAAAAATGTGGAGCATATAGCAATAAAACAGGAATGCAAAAATAAAGGCCTCAAACTTGATGGTATAACTTGATGAACATTATATTGACATATTGCAAATAATTAGCACATCTTTACTGTAAAATATGCTTTTGGCTTTGCAAGAAATAATTTTAAGAGGCTACAGCAAATTTTTATTGAGCAGCTAATAGCTGAAGAAATATCTGGCCACATTTACAAAAATAGACCCTGGTGGATAGCAGCATTGAAGTCCCCTAAAACACCATTACTGTTACCGATTTCTACAGCCACACAGCATAGTCAGTCAGGTTATTAAAATAACACTACATATTCTATATGACTAACGTAACACATACTGCTTATCTAGTCAACAGTTAATAGTTAACACACAGACAACTGAGTAATGGCACGATGTGACTGAGGCAACTAATTAAGATCATCTAAACTATCAACTTAAACTACTTTCTACAATCACAACTTCAGCACAGTGAAGATCTGCTGTGAAATGAATGTTAATAAACTAATGTCACAATGTTGCAATACGCCTACACTGATGCAGTTAGTGTTCATTGCCTCGGCAAAGCTCAAACAAATTCTCAACTCAGTTGTTGTGCAAACGTTGGTGTCAATAAATGGCTTCAGACGGAAGACGGTGTAAGTTTTGCATTTTTCACAAATCTTGACAGAAAATCTTAATAATCCTCATAATATACTGTACCAAGTCCTAGGATTTAATCAAAATACATAAACTTTTTGAGTGATCCTGTTAACAGAGACAAACACACACACGGGTGAAAACATTACCTCATTGAGCATGCATACCAGAGCCAACAATGACGGGGAGGAATTGCGTCAAGCAACACTAACAACAAAACATCAATGCACAGGGTCTCCATCTGTCTGCTAGCCATGCTCAAAATACAACAAAGTGTACTCTTAAATAAACATGTAATAATGCTCGGGTTAATACTACCGGTAATTATATCAAACCACTAGTATCTAGTGCACTGGACACTGTACCAAAATAGCAAGGCCGCAGTGTAAGGATGGGATTTCACAGCAGCATGTAGCTCAGATAAGTTACCGACGTGTGATATCACAGACGCAAATATAATGACGATGATGATAATGACAATCATAAACTGTAATGTAGCAACAGCCCACATTGCCGACACAAACAGGTTGTTCATTTACATTTGCCAGGTGGTGCCAATATATCTAATACATGGTTCATTCGACCCACATGAGTCAACAAGCCAAATGGCAACTTGATTGGTTCAGCAGATTTTGCAGTGCTCACAGTCATGATGAACACACAGACCATGCTACATACAGTATCTGTAACAGCAGCATGCATCTAGCACTAGTGCCGGCAATGTGGGCTAATAGTAATATAAACATGTAAGGCGCACAAAGTCAGCAGTTACATACAACATAACCAGCGTCGTTCCAGCAGTCGGTGGGTGGCACTAACAGTTACTGATGCATAGTGATATATGCGTACTGTACACAACTTTAATATGCCTTTGAAGATCTGCCAAATTTTACAGGAACACAGTAGTGTGTAATACACTAACCGTGTAAGGGAGCAAAAAATTTATCAGCAAATGACAATAACGAACATGAATATTTTAAACAATAAACAATATAAGTAAACAACAAAAACAGAAAAGTAACATGGTCTATTCTTGCAAAGAACCCCAGATGCACTGCATGTTCTGCTGCGAAGAGAACAAGAAAGTTTCGAGCACTGTTGGATAAATGATGCCAAATGCTCGAGGACGAGTCCAAAATTTCAGACGAGCAAGGCCTTGACATCTCCAGTTTTCAGGTTGAGACAGAGACTACTGCCTTTGAGACAATCAGGAAGTAAGCTGAGCAACAATTATTAGGCAGAACAGAACTATTAGTGTTCTCTGTAGTAACCATAGCCCTAAGGCCTGTTTTTCGTCGCCTACCAGAACCTACCAGGTAGGTGTTTGGTATGTAAACATGGTAGTCACGTGATTAATATACGGCAAGCTGACTGGTCTAGCGTGAAAAATAAACAACTAAAACAGCCACGCCCTGTTAGGTTCTGGCAGGCGATGAAAAACAGGCCTCCAGACTGTACTGTTACTGAGCCAGGAGCATGGAACAGACAGACAGACAGACAGACACATGGTCATGGATGGATCATAGCATCACTTGATGCTCCCCTACCATGACACGCGGCATACTAACATTAATCTGGTGGTGCACTCATCAGGTGGGTGAACAACTGTGACTAAATGAGCAATATTCTTACAAATATTTCTCAACGCAGTATTTGACTTCACAACAGCAACAGGCAAAATTAACAGAGGTGGGATACAAAAAAAAATTAATTGACACATTAACATAACAAAATAAACAGCTTAATGTAATGTAAAATGAAACTTATATAGTGCATATATAATATTTATCACTGTTGGTATAAAACAGCAACAGCCGAAACTCACACACCGGTCACAAGCAGGCGGCTAGAAATGCTGCTCAAGTAATAATCAGGGTACCACCCTCGTCTGTAACTTTAGAATTAAAGGACTTTCAATGACCTTTTCAAGGATATTCCAAGCAGCTACCTACAACAACTAGGGGATCTGTGAGAGCATTGCAAGCTTCGCCAGAGGGGTCCGGGGCAGAGCCCCAGCTAAAACTTGAATTTAGTTAAGAACTGAATGCCAAAGAAGCCAACTGGTTGTATGCATTTCACTAAATTTTCAAAAGTTCAAATCAAGAGCCTTGCATTACCCAATAGAAAGAATTCCAAAAGAAACAAAACATATTCCAGGACTTTTTATGGACCACCTTCATTGTCAAGTACTTTCACGGCGTTGAATTTGTAACTCTAAAATTCAAAGACTTTCAAGGAACAGGAGCTACGCTGAAAACTAGTTCTCATCCTCCTGTAGCTGGTATGACAAGGAGACAAATGCCGACACAATATAGTGCAATTATGGAGAATACACGTCAAATGAACGAGCAGACAAACCAAGATGCATTATCAAAGCAGTGTCTGAATCATGCCGAGTTGCAAAGTGATGGACCAGCAAACATCAAGAAGGCACAAGTATCACAGATGCTGCAGATACTGCAGCCACTGCATCAGTTGATAGCAACTGCCAATGTACAAGCCTCCTCCACCCAGAAACACCCTCTACCTCAACTGTCAATGAACCATCCCGACAAACTACAAACTATTTGTATGCTCTCTTGGAAACCATCTGGAGAGAGCTAAAAGGTACAGCGTAATAAAAATCCATAAAAAACTGTCTGTGAATGGACGGATGGACCAGTATCACCATACAATCTCACAGCAAACAAGCAGTGAAGCACAGGCTTTGAATTTCCACATTTTACAAGTTTTTCGATACATCGTCATAGGTGACACTGCTGACATGACGAAAGAGATTAATTCTTTACAATAGTATAAATTTACAGATGACCACAGAGTTTTTCATACCCCAATAGTGTAACATACAGAGTCCATTAAGCAACAGTAAACCAGTTTCCAACATAACACTGTGCTTTTTCAGACAGTCTATAAATAAAAGTAAAGCTTATCTATGGTTAGAATAGGGCCCATCAGTAAATAAAGAATATTTATCCCAGATCCAGCTTTACTCGATATTTAGTAAACTTCCGGTTATGAGTAATACGGTTCTAATCATAACAGTTTGCGTGAAAGTTGCAAAATCTACATTTTTAGTC
>Ga0209782_1001633_pt1 | contig 11897 bp, 7 predicted proteins | sample WorMetmaBAHAMAS1_FD_187390 | JGI IMG/M metagenome (GOLD analysis project Ga0209782, IMG submission 187390) | Marine gutless worms symbiont microbial communities from Max Planck institute for Marine Microbiology, Germany - Inanidrilus... | ecosystem: Host-associated > Annelida > Digestive system >... | reverse complement strand
AAAATGTCAGCAGCGTCTACAAGTTGTTGCAATCGCTATGGGTTACTGGTTGGTCGACCATCGTCCCGGCAGTGCAGATGACGCGACGCCCGCACTGATCTTGTTGACAAACTGGTGTTACACAAAAATGGCAAGTCCAGAAATAATAATTATTTGCATACTGTACTTAATAGTATGATCTTATTGTGTACAAAATATTATCAAAATTGGTCGATGAATGTTGAAGATATAGCAAACCAAACCAGTGTCATTTTTGAAAGACCCATTTTCGGGGTTCTTGATTCCCAAGGTAGTGCAGAGACATTAGTTAGGAGAGGTGGGATAACAAATTACCTTTTAATAGCATATTCATTCAGCAATATCTCTGACAAAAATTATCAAAATCGGTTGATGTGCATTGAAGTTATAGCGTAGTACATCATTGTCGTTTTTTTTGAGACACAGTGTATATTTGATCAGTTTATAGGGTAACAGATAATTTACAAATCTGTGCCTCATTTGCATTTCCGAAAGCTAAATGTCTTCAGCATCAGCGGAGGCTTCGGTCCTCTCCCATGACCATCTGACCAGGGGTCTGCTCTAGGACCCCACTCACAATTCCCATTTTTGGGCTAGTGGTCGCCATGAACTTCCCTCTCCCTGCACAATTATAAGAAAGTTCGCACATATCAGAACACTGATTGACGCTACTGCTCCGACACTCAGTTTTAGTTTCCAAGCACTTCACTTTTAAACTTACTTCAGGAATAATAGCACCATTTTTAAATAACGTAAACACAATTTCTGTCATCCAACGTGCGGTATCATAACACCGAAGTGAACTCAATACACAAACTCCAATGAGAGGGGAAAATAACCCACTGGCATTGGACTTTCGTGATCCACAAACTGAAACTGATATGTGAATCTTCTTGTCAGGAAAGTGATGTTGCATCCACTTCTGAAGGCTAAATGTCTTCAGCTTTACGGGAAGCTCCGGTCCTCTTACACACCAGCAGCCTGAAAAATGGCCATGATAAAGAACTCGAAGGACACAGCCACTGCCATTGCAAGGTTGCCAATTCTTCCGCCTTCCTCCACCAAATTGGATTGTGATCACAATGGCAATCCGTCTTACTTGTGGTTTACGAATACAATTCGATTTTATGCCATATTAAACGTTCAATGTGTGTTCAGTAATCTCAAAATGCTTGAACAGTGAATGCTGTACTGAAAGTAACAATAAGTATGTCTCAACTCTTTTAGACATTTCAAATCCAAACATCTGAATGCCAGCTTTCGAAACTCTCGCAATCAATATCATTTGCACTGCCTCATGGTCTGTGGCATGCCTCGCTTGAAACAAATGCAACAATCACACCTCAAGAAAACGGCCGATAAACCAAAGCGTGTGCATGAGCTCATATGCCAATACACCCACTCTATTAATTACTACTAATAAGTGGTAAGGTCAATAAGTCTGAACCAGAGACAAAGGGAGCAAATACACCGGCATACCATGAAGTTTTTGTCGTCGTCAGAACCAACTTTTGGATTCACATCCGCACCAAAAATTGCCCAGCCGACGCAGAACACTATCATACGGGACAACAGCGTTCCTGCATTCCTGAACATCAAACCAGCTGTTGCATAAGTCCAGGTGTTTAAAAAAATTCATTATAAATACACACACATATACAGACACACCTGTTTAATGGCCCTTTGTCCAGTACTACCCAGGTAAACCAGTACCAGCACAGTAAAACCAATCTATATTGTACTGAAGCAAGAGACAGTGAGTGGCAGTAGCATCAGCTGGGCCGTATGCACCATGCTCCAGTCAGATAACCAACCACACACACATCGTTGTAAAGCAACACAAATTGTGGACTGAGGTATGAGTGATTAGACTGCAAAAGCAGACTAAGGAGATGCAAGTTAGTGGACTACTTTATCAACATAGCAATATGATATTATACAATTAAAAATCTTCAATAAGTAAGTAAGTAAGAGTATATCTAAACAGTGCCTCCAAACAAAAGTCACAAAGTCCCATAACTGAAAAATGAGTCTTCAAATGCTGTTTGAATTGCTTAAGAGAGTAATATTGTAGCAGTTCAGTCGACAGAAAATTCCTGTCCCATGGTCCGGCAGCAGCAAAACACTGATCATCACAGGTGTTTCGTGCATGTCGGACAGCACTCGTCGGTGAGTCAGATGAGTGGAGTCAGCATGGGCGGACTTCGGAAACAAGCTGACAATTGTCTGCCAAGTACGACGGTGCCTGGCCAGCTAGCCAGTGGAACACCAGGACGGCAATCTTAAACAATACTCTCTGCCAAACTGGCAACTATGGAGTTGTAGCAAGATCGGTGTGATGTGATCGCAGCACTGTGCACGGGTTACAAGTCGCGCGGCGGCGTTCTGGACAGATTTTAGGCGACGTATCCGCCAATCAGCTGCACAATATAGTAGGGAGTTACAGTAGTCAAATCGGTTGACAATAAATGCACTACTGTGTCTCAGCAGCGGCTGTCGAAAGTGACTGTGTCATTGGATGGAGTTGTCATAGCTGATAGTAACAGCTGCATCAGAGGGCGGCAACATGCACATCCATTAACAGAAGACTGTCGATAATCATGCCGAAGTCCCACGCTGATTCAATGACTGTTACGACGGTGGTTAGCAGCGAGACATCTTTGATGATAATCTGGTCCAGCTGCTGTTTAATGCTCACAGAGATGCTGGGTGACAGCCACCTTACTTACAGTACACAAAACTAGATGGTCTGTGTGAAATAATTAACTATTGACAACACCTGCAAAAAGAAACATGCTGTGTTAAAATTTTTCCAAATCCAGAATCTAGGAAAAAGTTCCAAAAAGTACCCTTATTTTTTAGATACCTGCAACTGAATTGTGCAGGGTAGGCCTTAAAAAATCCTCAGTGTACAAAATCAGCTAAACCCAGTAAACCGTTTCAATAAGAACTCAGGCTTGTGACAGACAGACAGACAGACAGTGGTGAGTGGTGGGGTGCTGGCATGGTTATCTGTGTGGAGTGAAGTGCAGAGTTTCATATTGCCCAGAGAGACAGACAGATAACTGGGCCATAGCTAATACCACACTACCGGATAGCATCATGTGAGTAACAAGAGGGCCTAGCAGTGGCTAGCATAGTGCAAGATGTTGTCACTTAGATTACCCCTCCCTGCGACCACAATGCGCGGAAAATTTGGATTGGAATTTGAAACCTAAATTAGCTATAATGCGCCAATGCACTTCCGTCACAGAGAGATGGACAGACAGACGGACAGATGGACACTGACATCGTAACATAAGCGTGAGATGTATATATTACTTCTTGCGCTAAAAAAACAACATAAACCGACCGAATTCCGCTAAGTCCCATCTGTTCGGACTTGTCTTGTGTGAGTGAGCTCATGAGTGCCATGTGAGCAATCTGTGTCGACGCCCAGCCGAACTGGAATACTGCAATGAACGGAGCATAGTAGAGCATATGTCCCCACATCTCAGTGTCCTCATGAGTGTCGTCATGACTAACAGGTGGGCATGCAAAACAGCGCAGGAAGATCAACGGAAATGATACAGAAACGGCCACGGTACCTGCAGATGCATCATCACTGGTATAAACAAAAAAAACAGCAATCAAAAAACACTCAATGTTCAGACCTCTATGAAGTGCCATAAAATTTTACTCAGTATAAAAACAATGCCATCAAAAATTATTATTTTTTTGACAATTTATCAATTAATCGTCAAATTATATACCAAATCAAATATACCAACAATCCCAATCCATAACAAAAAGTAACCAAGTGAAACGTTTTTCTCTTGACATTACAACATAACTAGAAAGCATTTAGACAATTCAAAGCTACAGACATGCTCAAATAAATAACACTCAAATGAATATTACATTACATTACATAGAAATTATTTAAAGTCGCCTATGGTTAAAAACTGCTAAACGATGTCCGACTGTCCGGTGTAAGCACTCGAGGTAAGTGTCAGTAACTGTCAGCCGGGAATGACCGTTCAAAACAAGTGTGATTTGAGGCGTGACCGGAAGACAGAGAGAGATGGAGCAGAGGTGACGAATATGTCAATTACTAACCGATCTGATTTGAAAAACTGATTAACATTGTATAATTTTGTCATGTTAACGTAAGAATATTGAGGCCTTGGTCACTAACACTGAGGCCAATGTCAAGGCTTCATCATTTTGGCTGTGAATACATTGCTATAGTGTTGATGTATGGATCTGAAAGACACTGCCATGAATAGCTGCTAGGTGACTAAATGCCTTTTGGCAGTACAGCACAGATGATACTGTCTGAAAATCTCCAGTTTAACCTATCTTACAAGTGTATGGCAACTAAGCTGAGGTTAACTGCTTTTATGTGGCATGAAAAATGTAGCATATTTAGGCCACCATGTATTACCGCTTGCATGATATCAGTTCAGCTGTTTTTAACAGCATGACAGACAAAACTGTTAGTTCACTATTGTACTCCCTACAGCTCTGTTATATGAATGCTGTCAATACAGAGTAAACAAGCAGCAAATTCACCTAGTAAATGCCAGCTTTTTCTCTTTGGCAGACCACAACATCCACTGATCCGATCCGACTCGTATCCGACCAGCGGCGTGCAGATGGCATCGACAACCTGGCCCCACATGAGAAGGTAGCCAGCTGGCTTTTCATCAATACCGACGACCTCTTGGAAGAAGACGAGTAACAGCGAGAACCACATTGTGGCACACATGTCGTTGAGTATGTGTCCGCAGCCGTAGAACAACTTCTGCAGCCATGGCAGGCGGGATGGTATCATCGGATCATCCATGACTGACCAGTTGACACAGCTGACTTCCAAACCTCCATACACAGTAGCAAAGCTGATAAATTATCACCTTTTAAAAAGAAAATACTAAGGCTGCAATTTTTCACGACTAATTAACAGATTAATTAAATGTTAACAAGTTTAACCAATAAAAAATGTTTGTGTGATAAAAATTCACATATCTTATAATACGACTTACTTATTAGATGTTTCTGGGTAAAATGCAGATGTGCGGATCTGCCGAGAGCCTAAACCTAACCCCAGTAAACCCTAACTGTAAACTCTAACCCGGTAAAACCAAAGAGGTTACCCCTTACTGGATCAGCCACACAGCTGTTGCTACTGTATCGCATTAGAGGTTGATAACTTTATGCGCTATATAAATCTACTTACTTACTTACTTACTTACTTAGGGTATGGTTAACAGGGTTCAGGGTGGTCCAGGCGTATCAGTCGCCCAAATGTCTGCACACCCATAAGCCATGATGTCAGTCACTGTTACAGCGCTCTGTGAGGTTGTGTTTGCAACAGAGTGATGCACTACCAAACTTAGTTGACAAAAATCGAGCAATGATCCATTATTCACTTATTTTTACAGCAATCCCTAACAACAGCATAACAGCAACACATGACACTGACACAAAAGTAGGTCACTAGGTTAATAGGTCGGCCTAGAAATCTAAAAGTTGACCCATTTTCTATTGTTTACTTTCGATGTTTGCTGTTTGTTTTGGATAGTTTTATTAAAGTGTAAAAACTTATTAATGCAATTTTAAGTGATTTTCGTTAATTTATTGTGTGTATCGTAAGAGCCTTTTTGTTTTGTAAAGGTAATGATTAGTTCACGTACGTTGGCCTTCTATAAGCATAGCTATAATAGATCTCATTCTGAATTGCAGCTTTACTTGTATGGCTAGATCAAAGATACTAGGACTCCTAGTATCTTTTGGCTAGGTAATGATAATAAGCAAATGAGGGAGGACTATTAGTAGGCTAGGGTGCGGGATACTCTGTATTCTGAAAAGGCTGAGCACTACTAGAGCATTTTGGACTGTTGCGTACATGCCTAAGACTGATCTTTTGATACTCGTACTATATTTGCCTAAATATTTTGCATCTACACTGCTTAGTTAGTTCTGATTAAGTGATGGTCTGTTAATTGTAGATGCGAAGATGGAAAAAGACCACACTTCTGGCTTGTGTGGCATTTTTTGTGGTCTTGGTTCTGTTGATATTACTGGTTCCTGATGATGATGATGATGATGATGATGATGAACAGGAGGAGACAGCAGAAGACTGTTGTCGCCGTAGACGAAATCGCTACCGGTCGGCACTTGGTCCCACATTTCTCGTGATACTCATACTGTCAGACCCTGACAACCGCAGCGGACGAGACGCCGTTCGGCAGACGTGGCTCAACTTTCTGCGGAACGATTGCCGTGCCTATTTTGCCATCGGTACACGCGGCATGTTGTGGTCCAAGCTGGACGCTCTGTATTCTGAGAATACTGAGCACTCCGATCTACTGTTACTACGCAACGTTACTGACGCATACGACTCGCTTACCGACAAAGTGGTTGCAGCATTTACTTGGCTGTTCGATAACATAGAATTCTCGTATGTTCTTAAAGCAGATCTAGACACATTTGCCCGGGTTCAAGTGATAGTTGAAGAGCTTCATAGGCGTAAGTCAGAGGATTGGCCCCTCTACTGGGGTTTCTTTGATGGTCGTGCACGAGTGAAGCGTTCGGGGCGTTGGGCAGAGTCATCTTGGACACTATGTGATCGCTATCTGCCACATGCACGAGGCGGCGGCTACGTACTGTCAGCTGCGATTGTGGAATTCGTTGCTAACAATGCGGCTGTACTGCGTCGATTTTCCAGCGAGGACGTGTCCATCGGAGCGTGGACTGCGCCGCTGGACATTGAACGACGACACGATCCGCGTTTCAACACGGAACACATTTCACGCGGATGTCACGATTCGTACATCGTAACTCATAAACAAGACCCGACAGCTCTGCACACGCTGTATAGGAACCTGCTGGATACTGGACGACTCTGTGGTCACAACGGACAATTCCGAAATCGATTATCGTACATCTACAATTGGTCTGTACCACCGTCTCTTTGCTGCATCCGCAATGATACAAGCATTCCTTGATTTTAGTCCGCTGGATGGGACTGTCATTTTGATGCAGTTGTTTGCCCATTATTGGGTTCAGCTCTTCATTACAAGTGATCATCTATTGCTATATTGTGTTCATTTTCAGGGTACTTATTTGCTGATCGTAAGCAATGACAGATTTTTGCAATTGTTACTAAAGTTTTATTACTGTGTATATTTAAACCGTAACCACCAGTCCACATCACTTATAGTTTAATAGTTTTTAAAAAAGTTTCTGTTAGTTATTTTTTCTGTTTATTTTTCCATGTGGTAGATTAAGTTGACTTCTCCGTCAGCTTTTGAGCACACTACACCACTATCCTTATTTGAGGATAAACACTTTCTCAGTACTAGCTGGGAAGAGCATCTCCAGTATGATCTATTCAGTGTTGAGTGAGTGGGACGTTAACCTTAAATCAATTAATCAATGAGGATAAACTCCACAATGCCAATTTCCCCTATTTCACACTCTACTGTTTGTTGTCAGCCATTTCTAGTCATAGTTTGTAGTAGTACATTTCTTTAGGTTATGATAGTGTTGTTTTGGCATGCATGCTCTGGTTTGATGTTGTATTCAAGTGTTCGTACAGTAACATATCTACCATTATAGCTCAGTCTCCCATCATGGAACTCTTCACTCTTCAGTTATTTTTATTTCTTATGGGTTTAAGATTTTGTTGTGTTTTGTACCTGCAATAATGATCGGTTTAATATGCACGACATTTGATCAGTTATTTTTCAGGAAAAAAAGTCATTAAAACTGATGCCATCAGATGCCTTCATTTCCGCTCAAAATGTGTTTGGTGGCTGGGCTCCACCCGGACCCACTGGGGGAGCTCTTAGCGCTCCCCAGACCCCCTAGCTGGATTCAAGAGGTCCTGCTTCTAAGGGGAAGGGAGAGGGGAATGCACCCCATTTTGTGTCAAAATTTGGGAGGATAGAAGCCTCTGGATCCGTTGATCACAGAACGTCTGTGGAATACTTAATATATATGTTGGTTTACTTTACTTACTAAGTGAAGTTGTGACATAAATTATGACATCAGTCTGATTGCGTGGGAGTGGCAACACAGACGTTTGACCCTGGCGGCAAACTCCCTCGTGCCACCACTGAGAATGAAGCGAGTCCACTGGCTGGGGTCAGTGCTGTTAATGATTTGACACTCTTCTTGTTGGGTGACAGGAGTGGTGTCTGACCTGTAGAAAATCTGTGCTGTTTATCCCAAAGGCTCTTTTGTGGAACAAACTGGGGAAGGTTAACTGAGGGAAAACCAACCGAGGGTCACATTGAAAATGGAGGTCGAAAAAATGGTCTGGAAATATTGTGGAATTATGGAACCATAAGATATATACTGTAGCTATGTGTGTGCATGTGTGTATGTAATGTGATGTCATGACTGATGTAACTAAAGCAGTGTGTTGGGAGTTATTTTGTTACGGTTTTTATAGACTTCTTGGGGCTTTGAACTCTGTTGAGGGTTTTCTTATTTATGAATGTTGTAGATAATGATAACCATCTGAATACTGTAAATGAGTGTTTTATTCTAGAATACTTTCATATATACCATAACAGCTAAGATTACCTTTCAGACCGGATGGTAGTACCAGAGTAGTAGTGTTTAAGAATGCTGATCATTAGAAACATCAGCACCTTTTAATGTAAAAAAGCCAATGCTATAGAAATGGACACATGCCATTTAAACAGGATGAGCTACAATCGTGCAAAGCAGAAAATCAAACTGCGATCTTTTCAATATAGATTCAAATGAAATGCTAATAAAAATTTTTTCTGTATTATTTGCATCAGTAATGAACTTGATATACTTCAACAAAGTGTGATTCATGGTGATACGGTAGTTGAGGATAGCAAACTTTGCCCCACGGGCTAGTACCGCCATCTGGTGAACTCAACCAAACATAAACATTGGAACAGTTGAGACGACAGTTGTGTGCTGGATCAGGATTAACCCGGTATGTGAAAACATGGCGTCATCTACAAGACTGCATATCTCAAAAACTGCATGTACAAAATTCACCAAATTTTCTATACGTTAACATATGGCTGTGGCTTAGACCTACGACAACGGCGACAATGCAATATATTACAGTACTTCTGGTTGTCTGCATGACATGATTTCACATTATGGGGCACATACAGATAACACATGCCAATAAGTCATAACCATATGCTAGTAACAATTTTTTTGCCACACGCATGATCTCGTATTCGGGCAGCAATGTTTGCTATCCTGAGTTTCCTTGTTTAGCCTACTGGGCAGGCTATATTTTTGCTTCTGTTTCTTCTTTATTTTATATTTTTAGACCTTAATCATTCATTCAGTCTGCAGTTGCTCAAGGGATATTGCCATAGCAACCAATAGTGGCCAAATCCATGAATTTGGCCGACCCCACCATCGTTTGACACACCGACATTCTGATCAGTACACTAGCCATTGATGCATCACCTAGTATGTTTGATACAGCAATGGTCAGCTCCTACCTACCCAGTCTCTATGCTGAAACTCAGAAAGCTACAAAAATATAATATTTGCTTGAGGTGGTAACAGGGGCGTAGCCAGGAATTGTGGTGTGTAAGTAAGTAAAAGAAACATGAGCTAAGATGCACACTGGCACGATATCGAATTTGTCCTGGGTCAAAGAGAAAAAAAGAACCAGTAACCACATAAAAATTTGTAAGGTTGACTGATTTTGGGGGTATATATACCGATATACCCCCCCCCCCCGTCGCTACGCCCCTGGGTGGCAAGTTTGATGGTGCTTATAAATTGCAGAACTGTCTGGCGGCTGAAAAGAATGTGGCAGCTGGTTACATTTCAGAACACAGAAAGTTCTTTGACCGAATTTAGACAAGCATAACAAGATGGTGCTAACGACATTTAATACAGTGACTGAAGTACAATAACATGGCGTGCAATGGGAAATATGCATACAATGACTTCAGCAGCAAAAGATAAAAAACAGGTGCAGCAGCAGCAGCAGCACAGATCTTAGAGTTGTAACGCACACACATGCTATGATGCTAGTCAGAAATGCTCGCCAATGTCATGGGTTCAATATGTGCAAAATCTGATCATTTACAAATAGCAACCAATGCAAAATGATCAAAATATACAAAAGCTGTCGTGACGTATGTCCATAATCTTTGTCGAGAAAATATACACCCACAGAATAGGTCCTGTAACAACACAGCCTTTTACCAAAAGCAGGTGTCTAATATTAATATCCGATGCTCGCGCTTTTTAGACGCAACTATGCGATGGAAAGGTGGGAGCAACATGAAGATACCAAAGTATTTTGTTCAGAAACTGAGATTTGGATTTAACATAAATCGATTACAACAGTTGCACCAGTCTCAGCTGCAAGTTCAAAGCAATGTGCAGTACTCTTGCAGCGATGTCCCTCCCACCCACTGACACTATAAATGTCCAAGTGGGTATAGCCGGACTGTCCGACACCGCTAACATGAAGTCCCCATGCTTACGGAAGTACGAAAAAGGAAGACAAGGGGAGAAGAGCACAATAAGCCACTACACAGGTCTAGGGGCCAAGCCCTTAGTCAGTAACAAACTCATTAAGCACAATCTGATGACAGCATTCGTTGCCAATTACCGAGGAGGTGATAACATAAACAGGACACGGCCAAGAGCATCGCAACAAGCTGTTTTAACTGATGCGACTTGAGCAAAGAAATGAACTGGACTTGGAATGGAATGGGCTCATTATGCATGAAACCGCCACAGCACTGACAGCAGCCTGATGGAGTCAACCCTACTGGTACATCTCGGACTTGCACACTAATCTCTGGACGCATACTGATGACGACTTCTGTATCAGTTACAGTAGTGTTCAGTTAACTGCACTAGGGTAAGCAGGGTTAGTGTTAGGGTCAGATTATAGAGTTACTAACTGTTCCCTACGGCACTCACAAATCAACATGTGTACCCTGGTATCCGGTGTGGTAAATATGCAGCGTATCAAGTGTACAGTTAATTAACTTAGTTTCAGACTTATGTATACTGTTAACTGTACATTAAACCTTCAAGTGTGAAAACAAAAACGATTTTCAATTCACAGCAGGTCTAAGCAACCATCTTCAAAAATTTCACACATCAATAGTAGTGGTAGTATGAATAGTGGTAGGCGGTAATAATAAAGCCTCGTTCATATCGCACTAGCTGAACCGAACATAACTGCATACAGCACGCAACTACCGAAGCACTGAAAATGCTGAATAAAATAATGTCCATGCCCATTTCTACATTTAGCCGACTCAATTTAAACTAGCATATGACAATTTATAGTCACTGATATTTGTCATTTCATCACTGATTTGAGTTATTTACCATTTTGTTCATGTTTTAGCACATGTTAGATATTGTAATTCAGTCTACATTGCACATATAATGCGACATTTAAATCAACAGTTACGTTGTATAACGGTCAATTTGGCATGAAGCACTCATCACGTGTATCCATCGGCATTAGCTAATATACTTGTTCATTTTCCATAGTAGATGTTGTCCACGTTGTGTGTTTATATTGTCGACCACGGTCTTGATTAAAGAATACTACTACTATTACTACTACTACATGTACTATTTTTAGTGGACAGCAAAAATAATTGTAGCTACATGGACCCTGTTCACTGCAGTTGCTTCGATGTGAACAATGCTTAATATTAGTAAATTTACGGCACAAAACCGCTCATTTTATCACTGACATATGGACAAGTATTTTTGTAAATAACAAATAATATGCAGTGACAGAATGTGAATAACACAGCAAACAATAAACAACAAATACTTACAAATAGAACTACACAGACATAGAGAGAGAGAGAGACAAACAGTTGATCATATCTACAATA
>Ga0209782_1001632_pt1 | contig 11898 bp, 5 predicted proteins | sample WorMetmaBAHAMAS1_FD_187390 | JGI IMG/M metagenome (GOLD analysis project Ga0209782, IMG submission 187390) | Marine gutless worms symbiont microbial communities from Max Planck institute for Marine Microbiology, Germany - Inanidrilus... | ecosystem: Host-associated > Annelida > Digestive system >... | reverse complement strand
GACATCCTTCGTACTGAGTCGCATCGACTACTGCAACATCATCCTTGCCGGTCTACCTGCATCAACCACTGCTCCACTCCAATGCGTGCAGTACGCTACAGTGCATCTTGTTCTTCAACTAGATTGTCGGTCAATCTCTCCATGAGCTTCACTGGTTACTGGTCAAGTTCTGTATCCAGTTCAAGTTCGCGGAGTTGATGCACCAAGTCACCGTCCAACGGTGTACATCGTACGTTGCCGACCTCGTCACCTTCTACATTTCAGACCCATAGCGACGACCTCTGCATCAGCATCGAGCCTTGCAGCGATCATCCGATGAACATGTACTGATTTCGGACTACATGCATTCACCGTCTGAGGTCCGGACTTTTTAACAGTTTGTCACCGTCTCTACGCACCATCACCTCCCATCTTGCATTTTGTCGAGCACTGAAAACTCACTTTATAAACTTGCTTTTTTCCTGTAATGCACAGACGGTCTATTTTCGTACAAATGTGCACTATAAATGTTTTACGTAATGTAATGAACATGTGAACTGAAGTCAGCCCAATCAACTGGACATTAAATGCATCCAGTTCTCAGCATTGATCAGTAATACAGATATAAAAACATATAACATTGTGTGCATTTCACATGATAACAGCCACGAGAACAGTATGTTTGTGACACAGGACCAAACATCATCCAGCCTGCGTTGCTGCGGCAGCATCGTCACCAAAGCACTGACAGCGTTTACACTTGCAACACAAGATGCACGGAGCAACAAAGAGAAGAAATGGAGACGCGATCAACAGAAGCAGTCCGAATCCGGCAAATATCCCAATCACCTGTCAACAAGCAAACACAACGTGAACAATGGAAGCAAGCTATAACTAAATCATCTCCAGCGGATGGTAGATACAACGGTACATCTTTCACAAATTTCACGCTGCAAAAAACGTTATTTAAAATGAACTGGACCAACACAGTTTAATCATTCGCCGTTTGCTTTTTGCACAATTCAATCTTCATCAACCAAATTTTCTTAAAACAAAAATATCTATCAACTATAAAATGTCCTGCAAACATTAAAGTTTTTCACCAAGACTGTAACTACTATTTCTATCTTTCAATGTCTTAAGACCAGGTACATCAGTGCATACACACCTGGGTCCGATGCCAGATAACGGATGCTCTCGAATGTCCAAGTTTGTTTTTACAACTACCCTTGTCATAGTGACGAAGCAAAATATCTTCCTACAAGTACAATATGCCACTAATTAATAAGAAAAACATTTATACTCACATATTATTCTTAAGATTATTTAAATCATTCTTTGAACATTGAGTCATAAGGTGATGGCAAGGTTATCTGTCTAGTGCAGATTATTATATGATCCAGACGAAGCCACTCACTGACTATTGCTTCAGTAAAATCCAGATTGGGTTTACCTTACTGGTACTGGCTCACGCAAGTAGGCCTGGACAAAGAGCCGTTAAATGGGTGTTGTTGCTGTTGTTGTTTCCACAAGGATAGTTTAATAGACTACAATACTGAATACAAATACGTGTACAATCTAAGTACTACACACCACAGCTATTACGAAAGTAACTCATACTAAAAATTTTAGTAACTAATGCCATAACACAAATACAACCCTAACATTCCTAGGGCAGTTTAAGTTACTTGTTAGTCACCTCTACCACATAAAAGGGACACAATGCAAAAAAATTTGAACGGTTACCAAATAGAAAGTGGTCACTGTCAATTTTGAAATACCTGAAAGGTCGACTGAACCAAAGTTGCTGTGTTAAAAACAGTATGTCTTCAATAGTCTATTTAAAATGCTAGTAAAATTAACACCATTGTACATTTTTGTTCTAAAATAATAGGTCACTTCTTGCTGATATGTTACACAGAGTTCATGTGTTTAAAATTTCAGAAAAAAATGACAAGTATTTTGATTGAATTACAGTAAATTATATAATGGGCTAGCTTTTATCCAGATGCAGTGTATATGTAAACAGTACACATTCACGGCTGGCGCTGGCTTGTCTTCTAACTACACGTTACTTCATACATGACAGGAAACTAATTGCCTGACATTACCACATAAATGGGAAAGAGAGCCAATGTGTGACTTCACAAATCATGCTGCACAAGTATCTATGTTCTTACAATTCATTTAAGTTACTCACTCACTTGCTGCTGATATGGTCTAGATTACAGGTGAAATTGTCTGACTACTAATCAATGCTTACAGTGTTGAGAACGCGTGAAACAACTGAATAAGGGAAAATTCAATTAAACGACTCCAGATTCAGATACACAGTAAATCCAAATCTGGATTCAATAAAAAAGTGAACCCGGATTCGGTGAATCCTGATTGAATCCCATGTCACTTGCGACGTGACGTCGTCGATGAGAGCTAACGAATATAAATGATTTAAGAAAGATATTTATAGCAACAACTGCTGCAAACAAACAGCATCTTGATAGAAAATCATTTAAATGTGCAAAATCACAGTTGTATTCGATTAGCCATGTGAATCTAACTCTAGATTCACTATGTATCTGAATCCGGATTCCTAAATTGAATATCCCCCAAAAGTCACCAAGTACGACGAGTGAAATAATCATCAACTCATCTTAACTCTACCTATATGAGCGAAATACGCAAATTCATGATAACATTAAGAAGCAAAATGACGCCAGCAGTTGCACTGTAACCTACGTCGAGTGATGCCAAGCAGTACCAACAGAACACGTGTTTGCAACGCTTGCACATCATCTGTGCACAGCCAGAGTCACGCTCAATGGGAACATGGCACATCGGACAACGCTTCACCAGCGAATCCTCAGTACTGCTAAATGGAATCCTGAAACCGCCATTATCACATCAGCACTGAAAAAGTGACAAATATTAAATAAAAAAATAGGACAGTCATTAAGCAGATATCGTAATAATGTCACATGCAAATGTATATATCAACAAACTACTTGAACAAAGTAAACATGCTCATTCATGTGCTCATTTTCCTTTAAGGCAGAAATTCTAGGCTTTGTAAAAATTACTAACTTACTTGTGTAGGACTTCCATTTAATGGCCGGTTTTCCAGGTAAAGCTGGGTCAGACAGTTACTCCTTCCACGTGATCCGGAAGAAAACCTCTCAAGATTAGTGGAATGGGGTTTTATGGGCCAGATGTCCTTCCTGTTACCCAACCATCAGTGTCGAAGCACTGAAGGAAACACAAAGAACTAACTCAAACTTCATCCCTTCTTCACCTGCCACTGGACTCTTGACAGAAGCAGGGTTGTTCCCTCTATACTGGCTGGCTTATGCCAGTACTGACATACAACTTGCAGCTTTGTACATAAATTATGTATTATTACGTTATCTGGTGTTCGAATAACATAATACAAAGACAAAAATATATGCCAAAATGGGAATCCCAGACAAAAACAGCAGCTTCCTCTGTCCATGCCTCTCTACCGTCGTCTGCTACAAACATAGTAAGATGCTTGGTGTCATCAAAAACGGCAGCAGCATTAACAATGCCAGTAATGTTCCATTTAAAATGGAAAATGGCAGTTCAAGATATCGAGAAAAGAAGCTCCCTTAATTCTGGCAACCCAGCCCCTTTCTAATACAGGTCCACATCAAAATAAACAAACCAGTCCAATCTGTTCAGCTTCAAGCACAACTTGGCAAGCCCAGTGATACAAATGTTCATAATGTCATGTCACTGCAATAATTAATTTACTGGATAATTTTTAATAGATTAAAAAATTAATCTCGCCTATACTAACTGTTAAAATTTTCTGCTCCAAAACAGAGTATCACAGACTAATACATTCTGACAGGTACAACAGTCAAGACAGTAACAAATCGGTGAGTGCAAACAGTAATAAATATACACAGCGAGTCAAAATAACCATGACACTAGAGTTTTGCCCATAATATCGCCAATTGCTGACTTCTTTTCAAAAATTCTTTCACTGGTGGACTCACTAGCAAATTTGCAATAAAGTTATTATTAAACATCCCATCGCACCTTAAACTCTTAGCACACTACCTTCTAAAATCTCTGTGTTCAAAAAATTGCCATGTTCAAGGACTGAGTACAGAAAACTTCGGCGTGAGGCTCAAAACTCATAGAAAATACTAAAAAATACTCATTAGTTCCACATTTGTTGATACTGAAGTCAAAAATAATCTGCATGGTAACATAGCAAGAACAAAAACAGTTTCTGTGTGTCATAGATAAGTTATCTGGCCAGTTCTATATCGTTAAGCAAGATATCGCAAGACGAACAGGGCTCACGAGACAATCAACATTTTTGCCTGCAATTTTGCCAGTATTCAGCAATTTTAAAATTCTTTTCACTGCAAAACTTAGCATTAAATACCTAGTGAAGTGATAACTAAACAGCCTACCACACATTAAATGAGCAGCGACACTATCTTGTTATTTATCACTAATCACAATACATGTTTCAATATTTAATAACAACTTATTGCAAATTTACTAGTGAATCTATCGGTGTAAGAATTTTGAAAATTGGTTGGCATTTGGCGGAGTTGTAGATAAAAATCTGGTGTATTGGTTTTTTTGACCAACAGTGTAGATGACAGACCGCAGAGAACTGAGCGTAAAGCATACCCATCAATTTTGCCGTGAATGGCCATCATATTGTCATCACAACTCTTACTGTCGTGCCAATCACTCAGACATTGTGAGCAAAATCTCATACCACACTGTACAACAACACAAACAGTTCTGTTCCATATTTGATGGAATAATCATGCACCATACATCAACCATCTAAAGTAATACACTGTGTATCAAAAAACTACACTGATTAGCACACTATAACTTCAATGCTCATCAACAAATGTTGGTAATTTTTGGCAGAGATATTGCAAAGGGAGTATGCTATCAAATGGTGGTTTGTTATCCTACCTTTACTAACTATTGTCTCTGCATTACCTGACGAAACATGAACCTCAGAAATTGTGTCTTTTCAGTCATACTGTGTCTTGAAAATGACACTGCTTTGGCTTGATATGTCTTCGCCAATTATACACCAATTTTAATAATTTTTGGCCGCTAATAGCTGTGGAGTTTAGACTACCATAAGCATATTTAATTTCTCGTGTCTGTTTGCAATTACTTCCTTAATTTGCTACGACATCATGAAGGTGGAAATAACTCATTTTCGAAGTCGCCGGTCATTGTCACCATGCTGATTATAGAAGAAGGTAAGATTCTGATTAAAAATATGTTCACATTAAAAGGCTACAATGCTAAACAGTTAGCCGGAGAGTTCCTCAGCAAAGGCTGGAACAAACACAGCATCTAAACATTGTTGCAAAGTCTATATGTTACTGAGTCAATGAACCATCGTTTCAGCAGCGGAAGACAATGCCGGTGCTGTACAGCTGACAACATTGATCTTGTTTACAACTGGTATTACACAAAAATGGTTAGGTGAGAAATAATTCTGCACACCATACTTAATGATTTGACCTTATTGGAAACGAAAAAAATTACCAGAATTGGTTAATAAGTGTGTAAGATGTAACAAGTTAAAGCACCGTCGTTTTCGAGTCACAATATACAGCATAACTGAAAAGACAATTTCTGGGGTTCATGTTTCCCCAGGTACTGCTGAGATATTAGTTAGGAGAGGTGGGATAACAAAACACCATTCGATAGCATGCTCTCTCAGAATCATCTCTGCCAAAAATATCCAAAATCGTATGATGTAGGTTGAAGTTATAGTGTACAACATCAGTGCCATTTTTTGAGAGACAGTGTATGTTCATCACTGCCATAGACTATGTTCAGTTCACAAATGCTGAGCAAAAAAACAAATACAATAATAAAACATACTACCATTTGACCCCCGCCACCCAAGCCCATTAACCGATTGAGACTATTTTGCATAGGTGATTATGTCAGGGGTGCCTAGCATTATGCAATTGTATTTCTGGATCATGTACGTGGTTTCATTTCTGCATACGTGTGACTGCATCTCTCTCGACCAAAGTTGACTAGGATATTTTTTTCAAAAGGGGGTTCTTCATCTCATCTACCGCCAAAATGGCCACACTTATTTCGTTACACAATGCACCAAAAGATGCAGTTCTGAGCACACTATGTTTTGGGGGTCTCACAAACAAAACACTTAGACCCTTTTTTCTCAAAACTGCCACTGTTTGGCCCGATTTCGACGGGACTTATATACATCAGAACTCATAACTCAAGAACGAATAGATATATGATGTTCAAACTTGGTAGTGTGGTTGATCATATGACCCACCATGTATGACCACTGTCCAGGGTCAAAAGGTCAAGGTCACATAACATAGTGTAGATGTGTAAAACTATGCAGGGTAGTCACCTCCCATCCCTAGGCCATTATTAGGTAAATATATAGTCTGTAATGCATGGCCATGGGTATGCCAGATTTATGGATAACTTGTCATGGCTCCACGGATGGTTCTTACTGCCAATTGCACTGAGGGTAGGTGACTAACTTAACCTTACAACAATCACCCATCTCAGTAACAACAATAACTTCACTAATGTGATCACTGACGCTAAGCCAGCACACACTCATGGACACAAAGAATATCACAAACTACACTTACTGAAGAACAGACGACCGGTCGGGGACCAGATGTTCCATGCAGTCGACGACCGTATCTCCTCGCACTGTTGATCTGACATACGCCATCACAGTCTGACCTCGGACAGAAAGTTCGCGTCGGATCGAGATGAACTTCTGCAAAATTATGCCACAAGGCACATTCACTGGCTATGCTTGCTAGCAGTCAATGTCTCAACATCTGCTGCAGTCTCTCGCAAAGAAATATACACAATCATTGTTGGATGCGACTTTTTTCTATCATCGGCAACTACCGGACTGTTCAGCTACGTTCGCTTTTGGTGCGGCTGTTGGGCACTGCGGTGATCAGTCACTGGAGGTGTGTCTCATAAATATTCGCTAGGGGGCGATACTATGATGCCGTCGGGCTATACGATAAGTTTTGCCACGCATTTCTAGTTTGTGTAAGTTGTATAGTAAACAAAAGCAAACTGGCAGCACTGGCCATGGTTGCCACTTACGAGGACATCATGGAATCCCGCCCAGTCATCTGAAAATAGCCTGATGGCGGCAAACACGTCGACAGATGCATTGGTAAACAGGCATACAACTGTGAGTAAAGGTGTTGGGTTACAATTTACACCCTGGCAGCATTAACATAAGACATCACCCACCCATCCCGCTCAACTCTCGACTAACTCTTGATGCTAACTACAGTCAGACTTTGCACAGCAGCAGACAGTATTTTCAGATAAGCATGCAACTGCACATTGGATCAAACTTTGCATAGCTTCACAACTTTTCATCAACAGCTCAAACGTTTCAGTGATGAATGTCGGCTGCCCACTAAGTATTTGAACAGTGTTAAAAACGTCCACTGACTGTAGCAACACATGATCAAAGTTAAAGTATCCTGAGGAATGACTCAATTGCCTCAACAGCGACCTCCTGTGGAAAATTATTCCATTATTCCATATCGTCATTAGAGTGCGTCTCTGATATCATCAGCATTCCAGCAGCGCATCCAATACAATGCTAATCGACTATTTCTATGTTGTAAATTTTCTGTTATTTTTCCATCAGAAGTACAGTGTAATTACTTGTTCATTTAGAAAAACATACTTTTAAGTTCAAATAGTTGTAAGTTTTAATTCAAGCCAAATACTATAATGAAACATGCTGCATATATGGCCTGAATCCTCTTCTGTATAACTGTAGATTTATTTGTAAAAAACTGCTACAATTTCGGAGATATAACATTTTTCCTAAGGGGTTGTTTTTTTTACTGGTGCACCTTGTATGTAACACTATCACCTCTCTCAAAGTGCAGGCGGCTAAACTTGTTGAACAAATCGGCATTGACAAGTTGCTGTATCTAGCAAACAAACACAGGACATTTATTGTGTTGTACATCAACAATAACTCATAACAACATTCACAACTGGTTTGATGCATATCTAAAATTAAGTACAATATTCTTGTGGCTTCTGTCTTTATTGTTGGCCGATGATAATATTTGGGATTGAAAATGCCTTATGACTAAGAATGCAAGTTTAAAGAAGAGGGCCTAGCAGTGGCTAGCATAGCATGAGATGTTGTTTAGATTACCCCTCCCCGTGACCACAATGCGCGGTAAATTTGGATCGGAATTTGAAACCTAAATTAGCTATAATGCGCCAATGCACATCAGTCACAGACAGACGGACACTGACATCATAGCATAAGCACGAGATGAATATATATAACATTAAAATTATACTTGCTGCAGACTTCAGTGCGATATTGCATGCTAGACCTCACAATTCACCTTTCAAAGGTACATGGCCAGTTGGCCACCTAAAATGTAATACATAAATCCTATGGCAACCAGAAAGGGAGGATCTGTGATATCAGACACAGTTTAGCCAATATGGACACTTATTCAACTTCCAGGATCATAGATGTCGATAATGCTCGACTAACTGTCAACGGTATGATTCAGCAGCAAACCATTTCTGTGTTCACCATGTCCAGATATTACTTGGTCACCTAGGAGATCATACATGTACCTGCAGCAATGTGTCCAGATGCATTATAACATCAAAACACATATCCTTAGACTATCCCTCTCATATGAAGACAATCAAATATGGTATGAAATAGCAGCAAGATGACAGAAAGACACATCAATAATCACATAAACCACACAAAACAAACAGAAAGTCACATTAGCAAAATCTTACATTTCGCCTATTCAGCAATATCATTTTCAATGACCTGCAGTAATGCTAACCCTGCTTTCAGCGTCATGATTATATACAACACATCCGTGCTGTATGGTTAGTCAGCAAAGCCAAGCTTTTTGTTCTGAGTGGTTAGTCTCCATAACATTTAAAAAAACACAAATGCGTACAAAATAAATAATCTTACTTCTGCAGAATCAATTACGCCATGACGACGGCAGTCAGGATCAGGACAGGTTATTGATGCAACATTGTTGTCATCAATCTGTACTTCGATATACTGTTTCACACACTATAACCATACAAAACACACATAAATATTCAAACAATGTCGCAGTTTAAGTCCATAGCAGACATTGTGACTGCTATTATTTATCTTACAGAAATTCACAAAGCAAATGTATACACTCTTACTGCTCTAAGACATCACCTTGTAATTTCTAATATTTACTATGTCACAAAAAAATTGATGATACATTTAAGACAAATATCAAACAAAACTAACCTGAAGCAAGATATTTTCATAACCATTGTGGAAGCATAAATTTATTTAGTGAATAATCACACTGATACTAACTAAAAGAGCATAAACATTATCAAAAAAACAGTTTGTCTCTAAAATTAGATTTAATGTTCAATCAACTTTGCATCACATCAAGCTAGTGCCCTGCACTTTGCCAAATATGTTACAGCATAGTGGTTTGTTTAACCTTCTTTTCCAGGTTTACTCAAGGGTCCCCAAAAATAGATCTTTTGAAGATGATTAAAGCACACTTTTAGAGCAGACACCTTTCATGTAAGCCAATCAATAATGATAAAGCACTGAAAGAAACCCACAACACTGACATTCACTTTTCTCGATACACTGACTGCCAACCCAAGTGGCACCACACCACACCCATATATACCAGCTTTCTGAATACTAGTTCACTTGAAAAAATACTACTACTAAAAATAATACTAGCAGCAATAATAACATAGCAAACAGCATTGTTAATGACATGTCACATTCACAAATATCACCTCCAGGCAGAATGAGCAGCGGCACTGTTCAAGTATGTACATTTGATCCATACGACATGGTGTCAAACACAGCTTGCAGACTACCATCTGACTCTCATTTCCTCCAGCGGCACTGCCAGCCGTTGCCACTGTGTTTCCATCACTCCGCACCACTGCCTTCACTCGACGCCCAGTTATCGACTTCTTCCAGTGTGTTAACATTGCATCATCTGGCAATACAAGACACATATTGGTAGGCATTTAGCCTCATACAGTTTCAGCTGATTGGATTAATGTGTGAATTTATCACTTTAAGCAAACGTATGACAAGAACTGCACGGTATATGCATCATCGTCTATCGTCTATTTGTCCATCACAATCAGTGTTGAACTGAAACAGCTAGACGTAAGGTCGTGCTAACTGGGTGTCATTGCCTAGTGCATTTTCTCAACAATAATCAATTTTTGGGAAAAAAATGAAACAATAAAATGATTCGATAATTAAAAAAATCGACAACAGTTTCACACCCCTAATTAGGGTTATGGCTAAGTTAGGGGGGAAAATGTAGAATACTAGCCGGTGCCTAAAACATGTGAAGTAGCATTTTATAAAGAGACATTGATCAATGGATGACATAGGAACAATGCTAAAGTTAACACTAAGATGGCCCTAATCCTAACATTAACCCTATACATACAAACATACAAATTTAGTTAGCATCAAAAAATTGTAAAAATGAATCCGACACATTACTATAATCACCAGGTTTGGGTTAGGTTAATTATTTTAGTAAATCAATCTCAAATTTGGCTTGTACATCAATACAGCAGGTTTGGAATGGGTGAACCAGTCCGACAACTTGAACAAGAGGGACCACGCGACGCGCTTGTCAGTATAGACTAGAGTCCCGGACCTATTGTGTGGCATTATTTGCGTGATACGTTTAGCCGTTTTGATACAATACTGGAGTGTGACAGACACACACACACACACACACACAGACAGAGAGACACACTATAATGGCATATACCGCGCTTAGCATAGCGTCGCATGGTAAAAATCGACCATATTGCATGGCCCATAAAGTATAATTACCAAGCGAAGAGCGTCGGTCGATAGCAAATTGCTATGCAGACCAAGAAATGTCAATTATTACCACATATTTGAACGATAATGCTCAAATTCTACTTAATCGATTCGTTGTCTATATGTTATACAGCCAACATTGCAACAAATACAGTGACAAATCGAACCAATGGAGCTTAGGCCTAAGCTTTAGGCCAAAAAACAGTGAGTGAACAGAGACAGCAGATGTTTGTAGTTGTGTTTAAAAATTTTGTTTATTGTGTCCCCAGATAGGCCTACTGTATACCTTTTGACATTTGCGCTTGTTCAACGCCACTGCAGATGCCAGTAACATCTATATAAGGCTCTATGGATTTAAACCATTTCAAAATTTGCCCCCCCCCCTCCCAAAATTTATCCAGTCACGCAGGAGGTCTTCACACGGCGACTATGTCAGTAGCTCCATGCATACACCAGTATGGAGTGAAGCTAACGACGACAGTCGTTTCTGACACATCTGCATTTGTCGCCCCCATAGGGGGTGATCCCCTTCTAATTTCGCCGTGAACTTTTGTGTCAGAGTCAAGGGTCTATCGTGCGGCATTATTTGCATGATCCTACGTTTAACCATTTTGATACAATACCGGAGTGTGGACAGACATACACACACACAGACAGACACACGACGATGGCATATACCGCGCTTAGTAAAGCGTTGCGCAGTAAAAACGTCAATGTGATGTGGTCTTGTGGTCGGTATTAGTCATTTGCGCTCAGGCAAATGCAAGACCGCAACACTAATTAGCTAATTAACGTTGCTGTCTACCTGCGGTCTTGTCTTGCAGTCAGGTTTTAGTGAGACCCGACGCTACCGGGATTTGAACCCAAAACGTTATGTTACAAGACAAGGTAATAGTTACCGATGCAACCGCATCGGTAACTATTACCCAGGTGGCTCAAAAACTACACAGGGCGTCGTTATATATGTTGTAAAGACGATAGAAACCACC
>Ga0209782_1001631_pt1 | contig 11900 bp, 8 predicted proteins | sample WorMetmaBAHAMAS1_FD_187390 | JGI IMG/M metagenome (GOLD analysis project Ga0209782, IMG submission 187390) | Marine gutless worms symbiont microbial communities from Max Planck institute for Marine Microbiology, Germany - Inanidrilus... | ecosystem: Host-associated > Annelida > Digestive system >... | reverse complement strand
GTTCTACGATACGATTTTTCGTAAATCAGCATGATCACAAGTTTCTCCTAGGATGTTCGTAACTTTGGTTATTGTCGTAATTTTATCCTAAGATCATCTTAGGATGTTTTGTAAATCGAGCCCTTGGCTTGTGGCGATATATTATTTTAAATTTGCCAGTTCAAATATTCTGAAGCAGTGTACGAACACCTGACTGTAACCTGATATTTGTGTGTGTGTGAATGTATTGTGACTGTAAGGCATGCATTGATGTATTTGGCGGCTTGTCACGCATCACACCGTGGGACAGTATACTGCTGGCTGCCATAGAAATGGATATACACCAGGTCATACGTCAATGCAGGTACAATCTTCAGTTAATTGTGACTGTATTGTAGTTCGTTACTTACTAGCATACAGGTTGTAGCAGTCAGTGGTTTCATGGACTCTTTGCCATTACCGTTACTTTGGTGCTATACTGGTTTTTGTTTCTATATTATTTTTTTATTATCTTTTTCTGTTTGGCGCCGTTTCCTTGATTAAGCTCTGACTTTGGTGTCACCTTTTAAGTGTACTCTTATATTGTGTCATATTGTACAGTGCAAGACTAGTCCAGTGGTGTATAGGAAATTAGGAATATGGTTACACTGCTGAGTGTGGTTTCATCCGATAAGTTTGTCAGGGTCGTTATTACACAGATTAGTATGCGTGCTGTAAGATTAGTTTCTCAGGCAGGAAGGAGAGTTTGGCAGCTTCTGTGTGTTTACAGTAAACTGTTTGCCAGTGTATAATTGCCAGAGCACAGGAATTATCAAGCAGTGACTATTTGGACTGTGATTGAAGGTGGTAAACCTGTGTTGTAAGCTGTAGATACAGAATCGTTGTTGAAATGCATAGTGCTTTTCACTGTATTCTACCAGCTGTGCACTGTACTCATGTACTGTATGAATTGCATTCTGCCAAAATACGTATATAAACGAATGTGAATGAATGAAGAATGAATGAATGAGTGACCAGCTGTATGTAATTCACAGTGTTGCACATTAGTCGTATACAGCGGAATATTGCAAGTGTCATTAAACCGTTGTTTACTTATGCCATGCGATAATACTTTTCATGGTTTGGTTTATTTGCATGCAGTGGTGTACTTACTTTGTTTAGTTCGGAGTTCAGAAACTGGTGGCTCGTATCACACTTGACTGATCTTCTCCACCATCAGGGCATCTTAGAACCGCAGATTCATAAGTATGCTCGTGTGCTCGGTATAATTTGTGTTCTAATTCTTTTTACTCTACTGTCAACTACAGTACGGAGACAGTGTATGGTGGTGTGGATTGGAGATGTTATATAGGCAGTATTGTTGAGGAGAAATCTGCGGGGTGTTCTGAATGCCAATAGCGAGGGCATGTGAGTGGTAAAACTTTGCTTCAACAGAATTTTGCACTTGTTAATAGCAGGTGTCTGCCAATGCAGGTTGACTTGTGCAGTGGCCATAAAATAGTTGTTATTGTTGTTTGTTTACTGTCAGATTTTGTCGGCAGTATTACCTGTAACGACTGACTTTCTGTATTGTAGCATATATTACCAGTTAGAAATGCTGACTGCTGTTTTTGTTAGGCTCGTTATAGGCTGTGTTAGAGATGTATTGTAGAGGGAATAGTATTTTTCAGGTACAGATGAATGAGTCTTTATGCATGTATCAGCATGAAATTAATAACTGGACCATTTCCGTCTACACCGATTGCACAGCATTGCAGGAATCAAGTGGCAAGTCACCAAGTAGTGAAGTCCCCAGAACCTGCGATATCTCTGTCATTGAGCCATTCTAGCTGTAAGCACATAGTTCCGATGGTTGTTAATGTCATGAGAGTGCCCAGTACACGCAGCAGCCCCAAACAGATCTTCTGTAGACATCTGGTGGGGGGAAGCAGCTGCCTGGAAAGCTCAACAGAAGTGCTAGCAAGGATGTTCTGAAGCGGAGTTTGAAGACCTGTGCAGAACCAGCGAACAAGCTGAACAGTGCTTCGCTAGCCACATCGTCATGGCAGTCTTGCTGTCAAGATGCTGTTGATGACTATGAATCCATGCTACATTTTAGCTGATTACATGAAAAACAGGCAGCTCAGAAGCATTCTGCACTTCTTTCTACCCATGGTCATGTGATGTCTGGCACCATGCCTGTGAAATAAACGCAACATGATTCTTTGCACACTGTAATGTCATTGACGATGATATGTTAGTGATTGTGACTTGACTGCATTACTGCATATGTGTGATTTTATAGTTGGGGCTGTTGTTGGCAATGGTGTTTGTAGCTATGGAGGCACACTGCGTGAGTTTCTCATACTGGAATACGCCAGCAGCCTTATCTCACATCACAGGTTATTCCTTCCTTCTCTGATTATTTATCTTTACATTTGGTCTCTGCAGTTTCTGTTTGTGTTACATCCGTACAACTATGTACGATTGTGTGTGTGTCGGCCTTGATACAAAGTAATTTAGAATGTGGTTGCCAATAAGTACACTTCTGTTCTGATTAACGCAGCTGCTGTACAACTTCCCCTAATAGGTATTACTGAAAGTGGTATGGCAGTGTGCAGGGGGAGGGGGGTGCTGTGTGATGTAAGGTACTGAAAATGGCAAAAAAATTGGAAAGTAATGTGGCACTACATTTTTTATCAGTGAATATATTATTCTATATGGAATTATGAGGTAAACTGTCCAGCATGGACAGGCTGGACATAGAGAAAATAATCACAATGCTGCTGTGTAATAATTGGAAATTGATCACATGCGTTATAAGTTTAAAATTATTACATAAAAAACATATATGCATAATGCATAACCTACTATTTTGTATCTGTCTGCATATAAAAATGAGACATCTAATTGTTCTGCTTGTTTATGTAGATTGGTCATTGCATTTAATGGCATTTGCTTTGCAGCTTGTGGCAAATTGGTTTTATGTACCTTGAGTACTGTCCCATCTTTGGCAAGTAAGTAACATATTTTCGAGTGTTTGAGTATATTTTTTCGTGAACAGTGTTGAGGATATTTCAAAGTTATTTTTTAGTTATTTGTTTGATCTGCACTGTCGATACATTGTGTTGTACTGCTGCTTGTGGCTTTTATTGATATTACATGTTGAGCTTCTTTGCTGAAATTCATATGTAGTATTGCACTCATATCTGAATGTGACTATTGAATACGAATGATCGAAATTTGCACTAATTATATTTTCAGATTATTCTAGGGGATCATGACACTGTGGTTCGTCCTCCTGAAGTATGCCTGTGGGTATTAATGAGCCAGGATTCTCAGAATTTGAATGCCGATCCTATGCACAGTTAACAGTGTTGAAGCGCGGGAGTTGTTTTCAGATTGGCCGTTGACATACGCAGTCTTCGACACTATTTGTTGGGCCTTGATAGACATTACTGCCCTTAAAGACATTAGATAGCCTCGTTATTGAATAGCCGTTACATGGTTGTGTGTATGGATGGCAAATGCAGACATTTTTTGTCGGAGTACATAGAGCGGCTGCCCGTCGAGACAGAGCAGAAAGCCCACAAACTGCTGCAAGTGTGCGAGAAGAACGGACTTCACAGCCAGTGTAAGCACAACATGCTGTAGTTTGTATTCAGTGGCAGTCGGTGAAGTTAACTTTGGCTAAGACTAAAGGGTTAGCCCAAAAGATACATATTTAACACAGGGAATTCCCAAGTTAAGACTGTTTGGTTCAGATTAGCCTTTAGACTTAACGGAAGTTGATCTCACCCAGTTTGGCCTAATAGGAATGGCATTGGTGTATATCAGTCAACTTACTACAGTTAGTAGTACCGTACGATGGTGACTGTTCATACGTATAATGTCATGATATATAGCCAGTCTGCCAGGCTAACTACTCAGAGTTCTATCCTTGTCTGGATGGGAAATGTTTGCCGTGCTGTTTGGCCAAGAAGATAAGTGCAGATCAGCCTCTGCATTGGCTGTGCATTACAGACTCTATGGATGTAATGTATTACAGAGTCACAGACTACGTAGTATATCCATGTATCGGTTCAGTGGCCTAAACACGAGAGATGAGCAACCGACCTTTGTCGCCAGCGCTCATCTACAGGCCGTCGTAGTTCTTTACTTTTGATACATTTGCCGTAAATTGCATTATATCCAAGTTATCGTCTGGTACTTCCGTAGTCCATTTGTGGTGTGTATGTCGTACAGCAAGAAGTATATGTAAGACGATGGCTGTGCGGGCCCTACATGCTGGACGTCTTGGATCGTCGCTGCACTGGGGCATCGGCTCTAAGGTATTTTTGTTTCTTTTGTGTTGTAATGTGACACAACTGTTCTCAGATGTTCACAGATACTGTTAGTCAGCGTTGCCGTGTAACCAGTAGTATTGATTGTTTTATTATCACATCAGTAGCAGGCTGAACAGTGAAGGTGATTGAGTGTTGTCTGAGTGATGCTTGTTGGATTCTCACACCTGTGTAACACTTGATTTAAGCCTCACTGCTACCTGTACGAGTTGTTGATATAGCACCAGGAAATACGCATGGTATTCAGCAACAAAGGTAATGGAGTGTCACCTGGCTACATTCATTTAATGCTGTGTCTGTGTTTGTGACTGCACATCTCTGAGAAAGGACATCTGTTCAGCTGTGTAGGTGTGACTGTCTCCACTACCTGTATGATTCATTGACGGTGTCTTTTTTGATTCACCGCGGCCTATGGGGTGGTTTCCTGCACCGCCCTATCCCAGTAGTTTTAGTTCTTGCTTGGCTGGTGTTATTTCTGGAACGAGTACTGTCTTAACTGTGGAGAACTGCTGGGTATGATTGGAGTAGCTGTTTACATTCTGGATGTCTTTTCTTTGCCGAGCCATCTAAGTATTTATGGGAAGTTTGAAGCCTGTTAAGTTGCATGTGTAATACTGCTGTAGTTTATGTGGTTTCTTCTGACAGACAACTGTGTGTTGTGCAGGACGCGGGGTTCGTTTCACATGTCGCTGAAAGGTTGGTCATATGCAGATGATATCTTTGTCGGCCAAGTTTTGCTGATGAGCATATAATGCCGTGATATGCTTGTATCATGATAACAGTGTATACGCATTGGTATGCATGGGTGTTCAGGCAGTTTTGATGATAGTGAATATTTTTCTTCAACAAATGAGATTTTTGGAAAGCAATATCATAGCTCTTGCTCTTTTTATTACATTGTTGATGTTTGCTGCAAACCGTTTCTTTTCAACGTATGAATATACTCCATGCCAAATTTTTATTACAGTAGACTTTTAACTATAGAAGGTGCTGAACACTGCATAGTCGGTCAGTTGTTTTGAACAGAGTGTAAGTAAAAGGCAGCGGTGTTTATTTAGGTATCTGATTGAGTACTCAAGCAGCGGTAGATTTCTCAACCTTCATCTAATTGACAATCTCGGCTCGACAATGCTAATGACTTCTCAGCTTACATTTCTTGGTTTGTATTATCCTGCATCATCGACTGTTTCATCATTTTTGTTTTTTACGTAGTAAATAATGTTAGTTATGATGCATTTACAGGAATTTGCTGTATTGAACCTCTTGTTGTAGGAAAACTTGTTGATGCTATGCTTAACGTTGTAATGGTTTCAGTGATACTTGGTTCATACTGTTGTTAGTGAACTAAAGATTTAAGCAGTGCTGAATGCTTACAAATTCCCGTTCACTTTCTAAGTTTGGATATAACTGTTGTAGCAGAATAGAAAACACTGTGAAGATGATCGCAAGTCCTTCAAGTTTTTCTTGTTAATTATTGTATGCAATGAAATGTATCTGTTACAGAATTGGATAATATATACTTGGCAGCATGGAAGTTTACTGTTTGCTTTAACATCATTTATTGAGTGATGAGAATGATATCCGACCCATACAAAGCCTGTGCCACTTTTCCCGATAGCTTTTCTTCCGAAACAAATAGAGGAAGAAAACTGGGGGTGAACTGTGTCCGAATAGCCCCAGGTTTAACTGGAAAATGGCTTTTAAAATAGAGATGGTGATGGTTGGGTGTATTGCTTATGTGTCAATGAGCCGTCATTTTTCGGCGGACACTCACCTGGTGATTGAGGGCTGGTGCAGTTCCAGCTGCTGATACCTGCCTGTATGTGCCACTGATGATGCAGTCAACAGTGCTCACATGTCCACAGAACAACCCACTATTGTTTCATGTATCCAAGTTCATTTCCTGGGTGCTTTTGTCTCTGTTTATTTACGTTAGTTGCATCGTTATCAGCAAAATGAATTCTTCGAGGCCACTATAAGAGAGCATAATCAGTGGACACTCATTCGCAGTACGTGACATTTTCTGGACCGACCCTCGTTTGCACTGTCGGAGGATGCCAAGCGTCATTTGTGTAGATTTATGGCACAGAGGCCACGGCCAGTGTGGAACTGATTTGTGACCTCGCAGTGACCTTACCTTGACCTTCAGTTGCTGTGGGTCATTCAATTATGATGAATGTCACGGCACGTGACTGTGTTTCAACCAGTCAGCGAAGCACGTGTCATCCTTGCAGTGCGTGACTGTTGTAGGCAAATACCGTGAGTTTCACAAGCTGTACAGCAACGGGAAGTTCACCGAGGCCGGCGCCTTGCTGTTGTCTCTGCTCACAGCAAGAGTTGCACCTAAAAGGTGACTTCCTTTCACCGTGATACACAATTATCACCCATGTTTTCATCGTGTCTGGTTTAAGAGTTTATTTCATTTGTATGCTCGAGTCAAAACAAGGTTGTAGGGTGACACTGTACTTTACTACTAATTACTGCCAAGTTATAATGGTGAATTTTTAAGAATTCAGCAGAGTTACTGGTAAGACTACACTAGCATGCTTCATTGATGAGCAGTGTTCGCATCCATGCCATGCAGCTGAAAGTGAATATATGTGTCCCAAACATTTATGCCATTTTTAAGAGGTATTTTTTTAGTTAAACTTAAGTATTTTTGAGTTTTATCATTCTAAAATCCTCTAGTTTTTAACTGGGGGTGTCAGCTAATCTGCATACTGGCTCTTAAATGTTGGTTTTTATGCTGTAAAGTTTTTTTTGCACTGATAGATTTTTCATATGTTTGCTGTGCAGGTTTTGGTCGATGCTATTGCTTGATGCCATTCCATTGCTTGAGTCGGACACGGTTAGGTTCACTTGAGTAAATATTGTGACACTTTGTGTTGATTTGTGACCTCGCAATTGCTAGCGTTTATTCACCAAGTTACTGTAAAGAATAAAATATTTTTCTATTGTTGTGCAGGTCTCTTAATTTATTTTAGTATGTCACCAATTACTACCAGTGGTTGAGTTAATATCATTATGATCAGCCATGATGTTGAAATCATTAAATTTCGTGGGGACCATGTTAGGGGCTACTGTTTTGTTTCTTTTTGACTTTGAATGGTTACTGAAATGGTATGAAGATAATGTACGTAATAGAATTGAGGCAAAGTCTATCAGCTTTCCGTAATCAAACTGCAGTAGTTGTTGCATGTGACAGTAATACTTTGCCAGGGCTGCCATCTGACACAGTTTGACCTCTGGACTGTGTGTGCTGAGAGTCAATTTAGTGTGAAGTTTAAAAAAAACGTTTTGCTGCATATCTACAGTAATGTAATACTGTTAGGATTCCAAAGTTCATAAAAAGTGATGAAATTTAACTTTAAGATTTTTCAACCCGTGAAAAGTCGTGGAATGGCTTGGGATGTCCTGAGAAAACAAAGGCAGTGACTGTTTGTAATAAACGTTACGATTTCTGATAAAGGTTGGATGTGTAAACAGTGTATGTCATATTCAACATGTCAGCAACTTTGGTAACAACTGAAGTAATAATTTATGACAAATATTAGTAGTAATAACTGAATATTTGGGGCAAAAATTAACCTGTAATGTGTAATAGATTTGACAGGTAGTTTGCATCTTGATTACCAGGTGTTGCCATGTGTTTGCTGTAAGATCAGTAAATTAAATTTATTATGAAATTTGCTTTGATCTTTAATTTTGGGCTATGGTAATTGAAGAGCTTAGGGCAAGACAGTGACGTGAGCCATCCAGACAATTTTGAGAAAATGGTAATTCTAGTTTTGTAATTTAATGCAAACACACCGCATTTAGTGTAATGAGCTGTGTCTGTATTTTGGATTTTTTACGTAACGAAAATATATGTAACTTATATACATGTCTTACTTTTAAGAAAGACAGAAGCAGACAGTTTTTTTGTGACGTACAATTGTGTTGCCTGAAAATATGAATATGTGCCATTGTATTGCTGGAGAAAATCATTTATAATTACACTTACCTTGCCACAAAAGACGTGCACTTGCATCAAAGGATATTCCATATATGCACTATGCAAGGCTTTTCACTGCAAAATTCTCAGTAAGTCATGCATTTTAAGCATTTGCATTTATGCGTGTATGACTACACCACAAATACTATTGTTTCTTCAAAAAATATTTTTTATATAAAATAGCTCATACCACTATTTTGCCACTGGCCCTTCCATTTGTCTGGCAGAATCGTATGTATAGACAGTATATGCACAAACAGTATTTAAAGAGAGTTGCTGTGATTGTACTGTAAACTCTAGATGATGCTGACAGTAGCAAGTGATTAATTGATGATTCTAATGTAATGTTTGCTATTTCAGACGATATTCAACACACAACAGACATGTGAACTACTGCACTGTTTGGAAGAACTACAAATGTCGCAGCGGTTAGAATCGAACAAACCATGCGATACCGCTGAGCACATGGAGGTTTGTGTTCTTGCGTTTTTCATTTTATTTTGCTAATTTTTCCCCACGGTGTTTTACACTGTTAGTTGGGCAACAGGAAGAGCAGCACTGTTCAAGTCATCCCCAGAATCCCGCAAAAGATTCCCTTTGGGGGATCTGGTCCGATCTAGCATAAACAAAACTGAGCGAAGCATGTGCATGTTATGCTAGTTTTTAATCATTTGAAGCACCCTGATGTTAGTTTTAAACTGCAATTTAGCTATTCTTTGCTTAACATTAGTTCAACATTTTTCACTTAAACTCGAGTTTACAAGTTATATAGAGGCTGGGGCAGAAAAGCTGGATGTTGGCCACTGCAGGTCAGACAGTTGTCAGATATTCCACAAGGTCACCTAGCGACACATTCAAGGTGTTATGAGATCATGAAGATGAGTTGGTTACAAAATTACAGTTTCGTCTCGCGATGAAAGAAAATCGCCTGGCAGTTAGATAACTTACAGGCAAGAGATTTGTGTGCATTTTCTGGCACCAATTTGCATGACAGTGACTGCTTGGACATCAGCCAGGCAGGGCCTTTGTGCTGCAAATCTACACAGCTTTGGACTGGCATCATCTGACAAGTGCAAGTTTGGGATGCTGAAGATACTTTCTGATGGTGGTCTGCAAAGACTTCACTCTGCTGGAGATTACACCACTGAGTGGTTGTAATGAATGGCCGTGAAAGCACCCGTGAAATAAAAAGGAACCAGTTTTATGAGCCACTATGTAGTAGTCGACTGTCACCATTGAGATTCGTCGTGTAGTATTTAGCTGTGGTACACACAGCAGTAGTTAGTGAGTTCATATTTGCTGTGGATGTTACAGGTAGAGTCCAGTGAAAGGGAGCGCGAGAAGACCGCGGTGCTGCGACTTGCGCTGACCAGAAATCTAGCACGAGCAGTAATGGTCGATGCTGTGTCTTGAGCAGCATGTTGCCGTTGTGGCCGAAAACAGCTTCGTCATTGTACAGGGTGGCACCAAAAACACAGAAATCTTAATATCATATTATTAAATTAGTTTTTGCATTTTTACTTGGGTCAAACAAGGTGTCAGTATACTCTTACATGTAACTTTGCCAAAAACTTTGCTGTAAGACTCGGCAGCACCAAAGTAGCGTCTCATTGAACTTTAAACGTGTTGCTACACTACTTTGTGAAATACTTGGTGCCTCTTTGACTCTATGGTCTGTTTTTTGATGGACAGTCTAGAGAAACGAGTTGTTGGAATAACTTACATTGCACAAGATGCCACAAACTGATATGACTGATAAGTAACTGCTGCATTTTGAAGACTTGTATTATCATGCTATGTCTCTGTATGATGTAGAGTTTGAATTCCAGATGTCCATCGGCATTTTATTCTATGTTTACTGAACCAATTTCAATGACAGTTCTGACTTGTTTGTATTGATATACATAAATCATATTAATTAAGAGCACATTACAAGTTTTGTGTGATTGAAAACAAAACTTGTAATTCAGCAATGGTCAAGTTTTTGATAATAGAGTTGCAGTGTGGACAGGGTGCTTGACGTTAAAAATATCAAGCATTACACATATTACTTGAAGTTTTATCCAACGGCATTTATTTCCATATAATATTGCATTGAAGTTTTTACCACGCGACGCTATGCAAGCGTGGTATATGCCGTCGTCGTGTGTCTCTGTCTGTGTGTGTGTCTGTTACACTCCGGTATTGTATCAAAACGGTTAAACGTAGGCTCATGCGAAAAAAATTGCCACATGATAGCCCTGGGACTCTAGTTTTCGGACGCCAAAGAAAATTTTTTTAAATTGATGAACACTTGGCAAAATTAAAGGGAAAAAGTTGATCGTCTCGTGTGCCTTATTCGCCTTGCATTGCCCTGCTTAAACATAAAGAATTGTAAAGATAACTTACTTCTGATGCACAGAAACTGTTTTTGCTCTTGTTGTGTTACTATGCAGATTATTTCTGACTTTAATATCAACAAATATAAAACAGACAAGTACTGTAGACCTATGACTTTTTTGAGTGGCTGAACATTACACTGCAGTTTGCTGCATTCAGTCCTTGAGCAACATCAATTTTTTGAAGGTGGAGGTAGTGTAGCTACACATTTAAGGTGTGGTGAAATGTTTAATATTGACTTTAGTCAATTGCAAATTTATTAGTGAGTCCGTCAATGTAAGAATTTGAAGATCTGTTACTATTTGGCAAAGATATGGGCAAAAGTCTTAAGTGACCTGTTTTTTGGCTCAGTGTTGTACACAGACAGTAGAAAAAAACTAATAAAAAATATGAATCCTTCAATTCTTGACCACTAAACTGATCATCAGCAAGTTGCATGCTAAATAAATAATCTTTAAGGATTACTAAAGTTTTTACAGCACGACGCTGATAGTGCAGGTATTAACTGTGTGTCTACCTGTCGCGACGCTTTTTTGTCAAAACGGCTGAATGGAATCAGTTCTTTGGCACATGTTAATCCGGGCATATCCTACACTGGGTTATGAGGAAATTTGCATATCTCTCAAAGAAGAGCACTTTCCTCAGTCGCTGAATGCCATAAACAAGTTATCGTTGTCGGTCTGTCGTTGACAACTCGCCGACGACGGTGGACGTGGTCACTGGCCAAATGTCGATAGTCGACTGACGACCGCTGTTTGTTATACTCGGCGTACAGCTTTCTACATAGGCCTACAGCGCGATGCGCCGGCATAAAGCTTCGTTCACACTGCACTAACTGAACGGGACAAGGTCCGGTGAACATCGTGTCCAGTATAGTTCAGTTAAGTTAGTGTGATGTGAATGCTACTTAAATGCAGAGCGTCGCGCGGGTCCCTCTGCGACAGCTGAGACTTGATCTTGAGGCACCGTGGACGAGACAAACGATTGGGTTCAATTCACAGAAATGGCCTCGGTTATATGATGCCAGAGCAACCGTACGCTTCAGTGCTTGAGCTATCTCTAACCGACAGCGTGAACTTCGCAGGCGTCTTATCGCAAGTGTTGTAAGAACGTGTATTCTGTAAACAAGAAGCATTTGAAAAATGTTGGGCCCATTCGCCACAACGAGCCGCCTCACGCCCATTCACCAGATGTCGCTAGCGGTACTGTCGCGCGCCTCCTGCGCA
>Ga0209782_1001630_pt1 | contig 11900 bp, 10 predicted proteins | sample WorMetmaBAHAMAS1_FD_187390 | JGI IMG/M metagenome (GOLD analysis project Ga0209782, IMG submission 187390) | Marine gutless worms symbiont microbial communities from Max Planck institute for Marine Microbiology, Germany - Inanidrilus... | ecosystem: Host-associated > Annelida > Digestive system... | reverse complement strand
AGAAAGAATTCATTACATTACATCGGGTCACAAGACAACAACAATTTTAGTTTTTTCCGATAGGGTTGGGATGCAGTGCTATTGGTAAGGTTACTGGGTAAACGATTCCACAGTTGGCTACCTTTACATCTCAATATTCGTTGTCCAAATCTGGTATTAACATGCGATAAACACAATTTGTTGTGTCTGGTTTCATATCCATGAATAGAGCTAGTAAGTGTAAAATAGTTATGGAATATAGAAGGAAATAAATGAGGAGAGTATACTACTTTGTGTACGAGATTCAAGACCTGGTAATTGAACAGCTGTACAGGAGGCAGAGTATTGTAAGACAAAATAGAAGCTCTTCGGGACTTCCCTGTCCCACAATGTGTGAAAGACGTGCGTTCTTTTGTCGGATTAGTATCATACTACCCAAAGTTTGTTAAAAGCTTAGCAACGATCACAGAACCGCTAACACGTCTTCTTAGCAAACAAATTTGATTTGAGTGGACACCTGAGGCACAGGTTGCGTTCGAGGCCTTGAAACAAGCGTTGATGGAAGCCACCTCGTTGGCTTTTCCGATACCTAACGTACCTTGCATTCTTGACACAGACTCTTCCAAAGTTGCTGCAGGAGCTGTTCTCAGCCAAAAGATTGACGGAATTGAGCGTCCGATCGCGTTTTCTCTACAGTTATATCAAAAACGCAACGTAGTAGTGTACCACCAGACGTGAACTTTTGGCTGTATTTGTGCGGTACAACACTTCAGACATTACTTGTAACAAACTTTCGGTCATTCTGCATACAGACCATTACAGTCTGAAATGGCTTCATACTTTCAAGACACCCGAAGGAATTTTGGCAGGGTGGATCGAGACCTTAGCTGAATTCGATCTCCAAATCAAACACCGCCGAGGTCTCTCACACAGTAATGTCGATGAAATGTCAAGGCCATTTTGCAAGCAATGTTTCGGCAAGGAACCCAGGGCAGAATGGGTTGATGAACTGGAAAGGGCTGACGAGCTCACAGAACCCTTAGGCATTTGTCACGTCACAGTTCTCCTGGAGATTACCGATGAAGAAGTGCAAGAACTTCAGGCAGAAGATCCCGACTTAGGTCCAGTTGTGGAATGGATGCGCTTAGGGCGATGCCCAACCAATGAATATCTAAAGTCGAAATCGCAAGATATGCATAAGCTTTGGGCTCAAGTCCCTGCAATCCACTTAGTCGATGGCATACTTGTTCGAAAGTTTTCTGGGTATTCACACATCCAGCTTGTCGTACCAAGAACTCTTAGGAAACATCTTTTCGATGTGACACATGCAGGACCTTTAGCAGCACACTTAGATCCCGAAAGAACCTAACTTCAACTCAAACAACACTACTATTGGCCTGGCATGACCACTGATATCCCATGCTGGTATCACCGTGAGATCTGCACTCAGAGCCATGGCCCACACACCAAGCATCAAGGACGTTTGCAAAAGGTTCTAACTGGAGCTCTTCCAGACACAGTCGCAATTGACATTCTTTCAGGCTTGCCAACTACTCCTGACGGAATGAAATATATTCTTGTCTTAACCGACTACTTTACGAAATGGGCTTCTGCATTCCCACTTCCAGATGCTGAAGCATCTATTTGCATGCGATCAATGTACAACGGCTTCTTTTCAATCTTCGGTATACCTTGTCTCAGTTGTCTGTTACACTCTGATCAAGGAAAGAACTTCGAAAACAAACTCTTTCGTTGGTAAAGGGGGACAGGTTCCACGACGCCAACGAAAAATGAGGCAGTGGGCCCGCGAAAGTCCGGGGGCACGTTAAACTGAGTTTCTAGTACAGGGGAGACGCTGAAGGAACTGTGTCTATAGAATGGCGAATTGACGTCCTACTGTGGTACCGTCTAGTCGGCGCGTCAGTCGGGCTGCTCTGGGAGAGGCCACCCCAGAGTAAGTGGCTGTGCATGGTACGGGGACAACAGTCCACACCTAGCTGGTGGAGCTATGTGTCCTTTGTAGTGGGATGGGTGATTTTTTGTTGTTCGTTTTCCGGCCGCGCTCGAGCCGCCCGTGTCCGGCCCACGTGCCGATGATGTGGCCCACATGTCACCTGCTGTTCCGTGTTGAGACTTCGTGAGATCTTTTATGTTCCAGGGGATAGCTCCATCAGTGAACAGGCGAGGCTGGTGAAAATGGTCAAAGTTCAGGTAGGGTAAGCAAAAACCCACCTGGATCAGACCATCGGTTTCCCTGCTCACTGAGGCTACCTTCCTCAGCTGAGTTCGGCAGATGCTATCGACTGGGTCACCGACTGGTCGGGTTGTTATGTTCCAATTATGCCATATATCACATCTCGGCTCGATGTACAGTCAGGCCAGTGTAAACCCCGAAGTGGCAGAGGGGCGAGCACAGCTCCCTGTGATCGAGTCGCTTGAAAAGAGGGGCTCGGGAAGCAGGGAGGGCAGGTTGACCTCGTTGAGACAGTGGCAGTCTCCTCGAGGTCCTCCTGCTGGAACGGCTCCCGGCCTAGACTGCGCCGAGTTGAATGGCCCCAATCCTCCAGGAGGCCGAAGGGAGAAAGTGAAGCTTTGTGAACTTACTGGTATTTCTAAAACACGTACAACTCCTTTTCACCCACAATGTGACGGTCAACCTGAGCGGATGAATCGCACTCTGCTACAAATGTTGAGGTGTACTGCCGATGAAAATTCTGCTAGTTGGCACAAGAAGTTGCCAACCGTTACGTCCGCTTACCGGATAATGGTCCATAAAGTAACAGGGCTAACTCCTAACATGGCAATGTTTGGAAGGGAGGTGATGCTTCCGACGTCCCTGGTTGCCAAACCTCCGGATGAACCTGTCACCTCCTCAGTTCCATTTGTGGTAGACCTGCGTGACGCTTTGAGAAACGCGCATGATAGGGTTCGAAGAGCGACAAAACGAGCGGCGAGAGTTCAGAGAAAATACTATGATGAAAAATCACGGCAAACCGAATTTCGTGAAGGTCAAATGGTTTGGCTATTTTGGCCTCAGCCACACGTTCGGCAACGTTTCAAGAAACTTCGCAAATTATGGATGGGACCCAGGAAAATCAAAGAATTTCAGAGTCTCCTTGTGATGAAAATTTGGCACGTCAAAAAGAAAATGGAACAAACTGTTCACATCGATCGGCTACTTCCTTGTTTGACACTGCAGGCTGTCGATCAGCCCATCGAAGATTCTCTCCCGACTTGTCTGGGGAAAGGGAGCAGCCGTCACCCGCTGAACCATCTCTAACTCCAAATGAACCGCAAGAAGGCAGCCAAGACTTGGATTCCCAACTGATGGACTTAACCAAATCCTTCCAGAGACCGACACGTACACGACTTCCGCTACCCTTGAACCATATATTTTGGAATAAAGGAGTGTTGTCCAGCCAGACAATATCTCCTTTTGTAAAATTAAACCTTACCTAAAATAACAAAAGCTTTACTCAGGTATATTTTAGCCATGTTTGATAAGGCCACATACACCGGACTCGATCTCAGCTATGTCGAAACAGATGATGCATCTGAAGCAGGTTATCAGGAAATAGGGAAGTTTAATGTAGCTCCGTTGTCTCCTCCAAGGATTCTGTTTAATAAGGCATTGAATTTAGTTCGTTCTCCGCGAGTTGTTCAATTTTTGTCGACTCCACCTCACCACCTCCACCCAAAATTCTTCTACTCGATCCCAGTTGTGATGCATTCAAGGGCAAGGTTAGAAGATGCCCACCGAGAAAGCTCTATGTCGCTTGATTGCTGAGTTGTGTCTGGACGTTGAAGGTTTGCCTCCTGATGTCGTTGCGGATGTCGAAGCACTCGTTGCTTCCCCATCGATGTTTCGGACGTTATTCTTACTACCTCCCATAATTTTTTAATCATCTGGTGTATGAGTGATTGAGTGTAGCTGGTAATTGTAATCAAATCTCATGACATTGTGGTTCGCGGTCCTCACTAACAAAACCATCGAATCCCTTAGGCAAGGCAACTTGGGGTCGCTGGATAATCCCGGGTATATGGACCCCCCAGAGTAGGGATAAACTGCCACTTTTGGACGATTTCCGTTTCCGGTTTCTGCCATCTTAGATTATCTAAAAGTGGCCAATAATTCCAAATTAATATTAGTGATGTTCCAATTTTGTTAATTTTTAATAATTAGTGAGGTTTTATTTCTTGCATTAACGTCATAAAGGTTACATAAATAGGTGCGTAGTGTTTTGTGTGTTGGCATAAACGCAAGGACAACGTAAGGCTTGCAGTGCACCGCAAGGAGTAACTTATTTTATTTTTATATCTATGTTTTTATTTATGTTGTTATTTTTAAACAACGACTTTTATCTATGTTTTTGTGACTTCACACAATAAGTAAGTAAGAGATTAAGTGATTCTAGTTGTCAACTACGTTGTTTTTCGCCCTGTCCATAAGGAAAAAATCGCGGCGTAAGGTAATTTTTTTGTGTGTAATTTTTTATTTATTGTGTGTGTAATTGTTTTTTATTTAAGATTTTTATTTTTAAATCTATGATATTTATCTAAGTTTTTTTGTGTCGCCTACAATGATAATAATGACTATGTTTTTGTCGTCCACGTCGTCGAGCTGTGGTGTGGGGGAGGGTCCCACAATAAGTAGGTGAACATGGCAATCCGAAATCCTTGCGATATCTTAGTACAACTCATCCGACTGACATGAGGTTTTAAACAGTGATCGTTTGCGTCAGAGGAGGACAAAATCCAGTATTTCGCAAAAATTTACAAAAAAAAAGTTTTTTCCTTTCCGAAGGCGTAATTCATTCGAGCACATTCGTAAACAGCTAGGATAATAGGACAGTTTGTTTGACTGCCTAAATCGCCTGCGAGTGAAGTTTTTTAGCATTAGTTGCTATTTTTGAGATGCATCACTAATAATTTGTCGCAGTGAGTATGTAAAACTAACAACGAAAAAGTCTTGCATCTTAATGCATACGAAAAACATTAAGTTGAAGTTTAACGCAGTAGAACTGAAGCCCTCATGTAAACGCACTCCTGCTACGTGCGCGTGAGGAACAACTATTTAAATCGTTCGATCAAACGAAACATTAAAGATTGCCACAACCTCCATGTTTTAGTTATAAATTTTTCCCATGCTGCGTAAAAATGCAAGCATTTTACAGCAATGAGACGATGGTGGATGATGTATGACCAACCTACAAAAGCGGTGCTGGGACTCGATTTAGAATTATTTGTTCAATTTCATCGCGGTGTCTGTGAAAATAGGACTACATATCTATTTAAAACATTAATGTAATTTTTTTAGGTAGCATCTATATTAGTATAATGTGTATGATTTTACCAGCGTTTTTACGTATGATGTACCAATAATAAGAATAATATATTACGCATTATTATGACACAGCATTGTGGCGCACTCTGGCAAATTACCACACAACGCTCGCACATCTGTCACGGTTACCGTATTTCCTCTAATAAAACCTCCAGCTTCCATTAGAATTGTGTTAGCAGTTCGGCTTCTATTAGGCTAGAACCCCATTTCACTATAAGCGATAAAAGTAATGCTGATACTTCGCTGACGCCATCGTTACCAAGTCACCAGCCCCCCACGCAGGCCCGCGCACAGCGCGAGCCAGACCCAGACCCGCGCGCAGCGCGGGCCAATATGCGCGGGCAGGATCCGGCATTCAAGCCGAAAACTTGCTACGCTCGTTTTCGGCATGTCTATCTATATTATATACATCGGACAGTTGATTATCAGTCCAGGTCACCAGCGTGTGATCTGTCCGAGCGCAGCACGGGCCGGGTCCGTGTGCAGTGCGGGCCAGCCTAGGCCTGCGCACAGTGCAGTCCAATAAGCGCGAGCAGAACCCGCGCACAGCACGGGCCGGGCTTGTCGTCAATAATATTTCCAAGCAACGTTAACAAGATTGATATTTTGTATGCTTTTTCTTCGGACTCGGAATCACCTTTTGGCTATAAAATGCAATACACGTGTGTAATGGGATGAAACCTATCGTTCCACGGGAAACCTTTCATCCAGACCCTACCAAACGTTGAACGTCGGTCCAACAGACGGTGAGCAGTGAAAGATGCTCATGAATCTCCCATCACCCTCTAGCATCTGAGGGTTTCAACTAATCTGTAGACCGTGGTTTCTATTAAGAGGAAATATGGTAGCGACATATCGCAGATACATCATTTTAGGTGCAGCACTATCGTTTTGGCGTTTCAGTTTATGTGCCAATTAGGACTATACCTACCCTTGAGGCACCTATGAATGAAATAGCAGGAATAATTTTTGTAATAGCTTATGGCAATAAAACTGCATTTTGTGGTTTTCAAAACTGATGATGATCGATTCGCTAGAGTGCAACACTTTACGTCGGCATAATTCAGTCCTTTTAAAAATTAACAGTACACCGCATGTGAAAATCTAATAATTATTTGATTGTGTTATACAAACTTAAAACTTATTTAACATTACACATTGTAAAAATATAGAATTAAATCTTTGGGGACTATTTTTGTAGATACCACGATGTAATTGACATATACTTTCTAAATAATGTAGTGAAGCATTATGCGCAACTGGTTGAATCCATCCACTGCACTTCCAGAGCCATTAGACCACCTGGTAGTTCAAGGATGGGAAGTATTTCACAGCAATAAGACATCAGTGGCCGAGGTACCCACCACACCATTTGAAACAAAAATAAAAAATAAAAATAAAAATAAATGCTTGTGATGAACGAAAGGTGAACGCATCTCACTTCCCTATCAGTGCAAGAAATCTAGATCACCACACAGGCTACACTCGAATGCACCACTGCATTGTGGTGACTGCAGAGTTGCTAGTTCCGCGGTTTTTCCACCCAATTTGGACTAGTTTTAGTCCATGTTCTGGCGACGGCGACCACTTTGAAGTACGATCACATGAGAGTTTGTTTGAAAATATCTGTTTTGTTTCGATGAGTCACTCAACTAGTTTTGTTGCACTAGCCGCTCCCCCACAGGGTCTGTTTTGTTTCTGATGACAGACAATGCTTTTAAGTTAGTTTGTCAGTGGAGAATGAATTTCTTCACGAAGCACAAAATTAATGATAGTCGTCAGACTGCGGTGACAGCGAAAAGCGGGCTTGTTAATATCGATGTATTCAGTAGGCCTACTGATGATACATTATTGCCGTTACTTTTGGCATGATATTTCGTTACCAAATTTCCAATATTTCGCAAACGTCACGTTCAGTGGTCGGAAGATTAATTAAGAATAGCTTGCTGGACTGACGCCACCGTACAGCCCTAGCAAATCACCTCACGGAGCACGCTTGGCTAAATGACGCAGTCGGCATCGGCAACGATAATTTGCCGACGATGGAAGTGCATGAAAATTTCGGTAAACCTAGCGGTAAGTTTTGTCGATACTTTTTGCGAAAGTATTGATATCAGTAGGCCTATGGACGATACTTTTAGCAGAAAGTAACGGTATCGATATCGGCGATGATAGTTGTAAGTATCGTTAACAAGCCGGACGAAAGTTACAATCATGTATGTCATTCCACGTAGACCCCCCAAGCTGTCGCCGTTTTGTCTGCTGAAAATCCGCTAATTTGGCTAGCTGAATCCACAAGTGCTCTAGTATTTCGGCAGAGTGCTGGCATCATGTCTGTTTTGTGCATTACAATCACAAGTTAAGTTCTGTCGTTCTGCGTAGTTTCTTCTACATCACAAGTTCACAATATGCAGAAGTAAACTTGTGATTGTCACGCACAAACAGCATAGAAATTTCGTAAACTAGAAGTCGTTGTGCAACTGACAACATATACAGTAACAGAAATGCAGGCTTACATGTTCTCAAAATACGGATTTCACAAAGGTCACAATGACTTAAACAACTGATGATCATGTGTACCAAAACAATAAAGCAGCATAATATTGACTAACAGCTCTTTTCTAGTTTATTGTGTTATGTGCAAACGCAATATTTCAGTCGTATTTCAGCCAAAAATATTAGTAGTCAGCCGTATTTAGTTGTATTTTTTTACTTATCACGATAATTCGGATAAGCTGAATATCAGTCGGAATTTCTTTCCAGCCATCAAGAATTTTAAGAAAATTCGGCTTGGGGTCTAGAACGGTGGAAAAAGTAAGCTATACTCAATTCAACGTACAGTTGCCAATTCCACACAACTAAGAGAATTTGGCAATTTTGTTGTGACGACTGTCTGGCACCTAACTACAAGTCACTCACAAAACCAACAATTAGTGTTGAAATGGTAACGAATAACAGCTGTACATTTACACAAGTCCAGACATGCCTGGGATGCTGACGACGCATGAACCATGACACATGACACATGACGAGCTTTGAACAGCAACAAATACTGTAGGCCTACAGACACTAAGGTCCGGTTTTTCCACAACAAATTAATCTCCCGTTAATTAAATCCGGCATTAAATCTGGCAGATAATGATCAATTTATTCAGATGTCGTTTTTCCTCCGGCGATTAAATCGTCCTAAACGGTGGAAAAAGTAAGCTATACTCAGTTCCGGATGACGTTCGTGGATAGTCGGTATCAATGCTACGAGATGTGCCCACTCGTCAAAATAGACACCCTCACCCGTAGGATATACACGCACACAGGACGGACCGTACGACAGGATCAAGTAACGACTTATGTCCACATCGCGCAAGGGACTGTTAATAGTCACGTAGTATTCATTGCTGATGTGTGCACGAAAAGACACCCGCCAAGTCATGTGATCAAGCGCTTCATCTCCTCGTCGATGTCCACCCAGTGATTGATTAACTTTGCCCATCAATATGACGTCAGCATCACGAAATTTTTCCGATTGGACAACCTCACCACACCTCCCTCGATGACCAGCAACAGTTCCTTCCTCTCGCCGAGAACGAACAAAGAATGCTTCAGATCGTCAATTTCAGTTTCGTAATGTGCAATATCAATAGTAATCCCCTTGAATTCGTCATTTAACTCTTCAAACACGCGCTCCATCTTCAACCGGTAGCCTAATGTATAGTAAAAGTCTGCAGCAACTTCAAACGGCAGTGCAGCGCACTGCAGGGTGCAGCTAGTGACGGCGCTCGCGTGAAGCTGCTGACGATGCACAAATCCGGTTTTAGGATAGTTACTTTTGCTCTCACCGCGCGATGGCCTAATTTCGTGAATATTCGATTTACTCAAAAAATGTACGAAAAACATGAAACTTTCATAGTGATAACTACAAAAACAACATGCAGGCTAAGTCTAGTCACGCGATAGCGCGCGGTAAGTAAAAAGGTTCGCAAAAAATTTTTCACTAAACATTTTCCGTTCATTAGTCAACTAAAATCCTTGCGGGCCACTGATATTTATTTTTGTGACAAATCTTCTTAGCTTTGAAAACAATTTTAGTATACTCAAATACCCATGTTCAGTTACAGGAATAATTTCATTCACTACAAACGCACGTCCTTCTTCGTCGACTTGACCATTTACTTTTCCGTCACAAGCACTTAGCTGGAAATACACGAACAGATAACCTCAACAATGCTTATCCCACCTGTAAGCAGGAACGGATTAGCAACTAGATTCGCTGCATGCTGATTGACGGCACTGGTGTCTGTTGTATGTGAGGCGTGCCACAATTTCGTGGTTTTAGCATTATTTTCTTAGTACAATAAACGCGATCATCGTTCACGCTGCCTCATGAAATGTACTGTCCGTTACCGTTACGACGATGGTCGAGATGCGACCAAGGTCTCAAAGACTCACTAGTGGCCTGTGTTTGTTGACAGAATAGACCTACCAGTGAGTCGTCGATGATGTACGTTTATTAAGAACGAAATAATGTGGAAGATGATATGGAAGATCTCTACAGTGAATGTGATCTTTATGATGATGATGATGATGATGATCCTCTTGAGCGGCGGAGTCAATTCATTATCAGCAACGATTGGGACATTATCGTCGATCAAAGTAGGGTGTTTGCCGAGCTGCAAACTAGGACAGCTATGATGTCTAAGTGCAATGAGGGTTTGTACTTCATTCTGAGAGCCCAACAATGGGCAAATTTGCTCTACTACCGTGAGCAGATCGACAACGAAGTGAAAGCGCTCGACTGCAAATTGCGTCCAGTGGATTTTCGTGTGCACATCGGCAATGGATACTTAGTGAACGTGAAAGATGGTCGGAACTATGTGCATGTTTTATTACGACGTATGGGTACCGCATGTACAGCCGATATATGAGGATGTAGGATTCTGCGATGGTACCAGTCTTCGCTTTGACGAGTGGAGACGTCTGTTAGAACTGGTACCAACTATTCACGAACAATATCCGGAACTAGCAAACGAACAACCGGTGCATGAGGAGGCTGATGAGGCAGCTATGCAACTGGTGCAACTACACATGCCGCATTCCGATTGTTAACACGACTGTAGTCGTAACGTTGGAAGGGGTGCATGACAATGATAGATGATGATGACTGTAATCGTAATGGACGGTGTTACTGCTATTACGTGTTTTATTGATGTTGCTAAGAAAAAATATCATTTTCAATCACATTTTATCCGTGTCTCACTGTAAGTATAGACAAGTCATTGCAACACGTTGATTATAAGGCTAGCAACAAACTGGCGACTTTCGCATAGATTTTTCATTTAGGCCTATTTGGAAAAAAACAGATTGTATATAATAACAGTCACACCATGTGTTCGACAACTCTCTTATTCTAGGCTAATTCGCAACACGAGTTAAACTAATCCAATTGGGCAGAAAACTGCACCACTGACTCGTCAAACTTTTTCCAGTTTTGTGATAGTGGTCGTATCTCGACCACCGGCATGGGAATGGACAGTATATTTCACCTCGAATCACGATGCGATTCTCGTCCATCGTCGTAACAAGCGACGCATTTTCGTCGTCAAACCACCCGAGGTGATCCAGTGTCGGTGACGTAGAGTACTTCATTCGTGGTTTTAGAAAGCATTTGTCAATTATATTGAGGTGAGGACGAAAATAAATATAAATTTTTAATTCAATAAATTTACAACGTTAAAATTATATCACATGTTGAAAAATGATTAACTTCTTGCATGCGGTGTAATGTTAATATTTTAAAAATGATCGAGCAATGTTGGCGCCAAGTATGGCACACTCTAGCAAGTCGTTCAACGTTAGTTCTGAAAACCGACGGCTTACATCACTGCTTTCATTCATAGCCGCCAGTGACTGTATGCCAACAACGGCTGCAGACTGACACACACGTCGTGTACGACATTATAACCAGTGGTTGTGATCTACCCTAAAATTTATGCCAACGGTTGCCGCTGCTATTCGCTAGAGTGTGCTGCATAGTCGTTTGATCCTCTATTATTCTTTATCTATTGCAATGCAAAAACCGCTCATAAAATCATACGCATTGTATTAATATAAAGTCACTTTTGCAACATTCCAACGGAGTATTTGACTAAAAATGCAGTCCTAATTTCATAGACACTGCAAAAGAGTTGACAAATATTATTCTAAATCTGTACATTTCAGGAAGCAACGCGATAGACAATCGCATTTAAATACTAATAAGATAAAAAAATTTTAATAGCTAAAACCATGAAGTTGACTCGCATTACAACAACCCGATCGCGAAAGTCCGCCAACATTTATGTGGAATGATGACGAAATAATAATAAGTACTTTAGTGATACAACACAATCACCACCATCGGTAACTAAATAACGTCATTTCGCGATTACACAAAAAAATTTACGAAAAAGTTTTCGTAAAACCGTCTCCAGACCTAGCCAGCTCGCTCGCGGTTTTCCTGTCAAATCTTCTCTGCCTTGAAAACACTTTAGTATACTCAAATATCCATGCTACCTATTTACTGCGAGACCCTCCCCCAGGG
>Ga0209782_1001629_pt1 | contig 11903 bp, 5 predicted proteins | sample WorMetmaBAHAMAS1_FD_187390 | JGI IMG/M metagenome (GOLD analysis project Ga0209782, IMG submission 187390) | Marine gutless worms symbiont microbial communities from Max Planck institute for Marine Microbiology, Germany - Inanidrilus... | ecosystem: Host-associated > Annelida > Digestive system >... | reverse complement strand
TCGTCGTGTGTCTGTCCGTCTGTCTGTCTGTGTGTGTGTCTGTCCCATTCCGGTATTGTATCACAACGGCTAAACGTAGAATCACGCAAATAATGCCACACGATAGGGTTTTCAAGTGAGATGTTTCGTAGTTGCAGGATTTCTACTCACAAGTGCCTCGCGCGGTCCCTCTGCAATAGCAGAGCCACTTGTCTTGATCAGGTCCAGTTTTTCCGATTCCTCAAGGGACGTTGCCATGATAACCAATTTTGTGACGTAAGCAAAACACAAACTACGTGCAATTTTTTGCAATTTTTACACCATATGAAAGCGTTCTGGGTGTAGATAATAGATCTAAAAATTTTTAATCTCTCAAGGGACGTTGCCATGGCAACCAATTTTGTGTTGTACCGGACTTGTTCGCTCGGAGCGGAAGTATCTCAGGATCCGCTGGAACGATTTTCACAATCTTTGCACCATATGGTAGGTATTAAATGGCAGATGATGAATCCGACCTTCTTTTCTGATATCTTAAGGGACGTTGCCACAGCAACCAATTTAGTGGCAAAAATGAGGCAAAATTACCTACCCCCTGCACTTATCACTCTGTCATTCCGACATGGAATGGGCTATCACTATCTCAATGTGCGCGTTAACAGCGCAAATGATGCCTCTAAATCATGATAAAATTTCGTGAAATTCGATCCAGTAACTTCAGAGTTTACATGGCTTATTTGTGAACGTCTGGTATGACACGGCCAAAAAACTGAGGCATTTAGTCGAATATCTCCGGACATACTGGACCGATTTTCGCAATCTTTTCACCACATGAAAGTGCTCTACGTGTAGATAATGGATCTCTACCTCATTTTCCATTTTTTCTAGGGACGCTGCCATGGCAGCCAAATAATGTTGTGAGAATGTTATCAATGTTGACTAATACCACTTGCATTTGTTGCGCTAGTGCTAGAAAACGAATTGCAATATCATGATCTAGCTATGCGCGTTAACAACGGAGATGATGGGGCTACATCGTCTAAACATTTGGTGAACTTTTGCCTGGTAACTCCAGAGATGACAGGGCTTATTTGCGTACGTCTGGTATGAAACGGCCAAAAACTGGTATATATAGTCAAATATCTCCGGATATATTGTACCGATTTTTGCAATTTTTTCACTATATGAAAGCGCTTTACGTGCAAATGATGGATCTGTACCTTATTTTCCAATTTGTCAAGCGACGTTGCCATGGCAACCGAATAATGTTGCCATAATGAAGACAAACTGATACATTATGGCAACGTTGTTAACGCTTTGCCACTCATTTCTAGTTATATTTGTATTTCAGATTCTTCTTAAGACCTGGCGCTATATATGTCGTTTACTTACTTACTTCCTTACTTACTTAGTGAGTGACGATAGCCGGCTGATGTGCATAGGTGGTACGTAAGTCACATAAGTCGTCAGGATGCCGAGAACATGTTGCTGGAGAAGAACACACAAGGCACTGGTTACATACAACGCGACGGAGCGTTTCTGGTTCGGCCAAGTGAAAGTACGCCGGGCGAATTCTCACTCTCTGTAAAGTGAGTCTACTCAGTGATGAGTGTGCAGTGTCTGTATAAATCCACTTTTTTCATTCATACTTGATATAGGACTGATTAATATCAACGTGCTGTTTTAGTGCGAGCAGTCAACTTTCAAAAGAAATAAATTTCGAAATTTTATTTCGCAATTTAGAACATGATCTATTTTGCGAAATTTCGCAGAATAAATTTCACTTATGTGATTGATTGGTCAGTCGGCCAGTGTTTATAAACATCAAATGAAGTGTCGACGATGTTGGCTTTCCAAAGTTTATTTCCAATGTGAAAGTGCTTTCTTTCAAAAGAAAAATTTTGAAATTTTTATTTCGAAATAAGTTCTAATGTGAAAGGGCCTTATACAATGTTGAACAAATTTGACCATCTCTAAGTAATTTGGGAACAGTCTACGTTGCAGGGCGGGCAGATTTTTCGTGGAAAAAATGTAGTGTGACATGCTGTTTGGTGATAGCAGTCTGGTTGTCACACTGGTGATGAGTGAATGAATGATCCCAACTTCTTGCTGCATAGTTTGCTTCTGGTTGTACTTTGCATTATTGAAGATTGGACAATTTCTTTTGCTGCGTACCTTGCAGCAGAGGGTCCCAGTGTTTTTCACTCGGCTACACCAAACACCCCCAAAATTGTCCATTCCTGTGCTGAATCTGAACCCCATCTAATACGTGGTTCCTTGCGCCGAAATGAATTAGTGTCCCATATAGCATCTTGATTGGTTCAGCCATTTTTTTTGCATTGTTCACCCACTTAACCCGCGCACAGACCACCATGCTACTGCATCTGTAGCAAAAGGCTGCATCTAGCTAATGGTGCAATGCAGCCTATAACTTGATTTATCATCAGGCATCAATATAGAGGAGCTATGTTGAACTCGATACTACTGTACACTTTCTGTCTGTCTGACTGTGCGTCGGTTGGTGCGGATGGGCGTGGCTTTAGTGGGTGTGGCAATCTGTAACTAAATAAGTAAACAGTTGGACATAAACAGTTGTTATTGTTATTGTTTCTCTGCATTGTTGGACATTAATTTTGTGAACCGTATGATGTTTGTGTATAGATTTGCTGATCAGATTCAACATTTCAAGGTTTTGAGAGATGGTTCGGGAAAGTACTTTTTGTGGGTGGTAAAGTTTGATTCGCTAAACGAACTTGTAAAGTACCACAGAACTGCATCTGTCAGCCGATCGCAGACAATTTATCTGCAAGACATGATAAGGGTTTGTAATCATATTGTTGCAGTTGTGACTTATTACATCTGCCATGTCTATCGGAAAGCAGACACTTCGTTCATGCATCCATGTTGATCTGTCTGTCATATCCTTCCCTTCTGCAGTGCACCGTAAAAATATTCGTATATCCACAAATATTTTGTGGTGACTTTTTCATATTTTAACGGAACCAGAATCGATGGAATGATGAAGCCCAGATGTGTACCCGGGCATCATTATTCTGTCAGTTTACGGATACAAATGTATATACAAAACCGGTTCTGTTAAAATACAGATATTTTTACCGTGTGCCATGACACAATTAACACTGCTGTGTTGTTTTAATTTTTTCCTGACTGCACATATTCAAACTGACTCACCGTGGGGCAGCATTGATGTGGCAGTTGAATATGTTGCAGCCTGACGTACAAAGGCAGACACAGGCTTGTTATAATAATACACATATTTGTATAGCACCTTATGGTCGTAACTTCAGAGGCGCTGTGGCCAGGGAGTGTGCTAGTAAGAGTGAGAAAAAGGAAGAGAGTAAGCCTGAGAGCTACAGTAACTGCTGTTGTGATATGACCATCTGTTATGATCATGTATTGTATGTATTGTGTCAAAATGGCTGAATCATCATCAGGCAGTTCAGCAACTTTGTATGCAGTTTTTTTTGTAAGTTTTGACCAGTATTTCACTATATCTTGGAAATGACACACGACACAGACTGACTTGCTGTTAAATGCAAATAGGAAGTCATGTCGGAGCTGTCTTATAGTGACAGTGTTCATAACCTCGAGTGACTGAAAAGCTGCTTACAAATAAGCTAGACTGTAATTTTGTGCAATAAATCATAGTTCAATCACATCATTTTGGAGAGGTCAACCCTTCTATCTCTTTGCCTAATTTTTTGTTCCATCCTAACCAATTCCCTCCATTCGATCTTCCGCATACTTATTGCCCTTACATTTTACCATTTCTCCTATGCCTATCCATCAACCAACCAACCCTTATCATTTTTCTGTATACGTTTGTTGACACACAAAAAATCGTGATTTTTTCAAGGAATAAAAATCATTGAAAAAGTCAACAATACTATATTCTGTAGACCTCGGCTTACGTATTTATCACACTGACCTACAAAAGGCTTAAACAGTTCTGCTACTGTGTCTTACATTAGTGGAAGTTGTAACATTATGGTTATAAAATAGTACAAAATGAAAAAAAAATGATCACAGAGAAAAGATTGTTAGAATTGTAATATTTTAATCAAAGAAAACAGCTGTTTTCAACACATGGAACAACTGTCCCCGAAATCCAGTTACAGTGTCTGGAATGTACTGTAGTTGTTCTACTGTTGGAGTTTTTGCTGCCAAATGGCATTTTTTATGATTTTGTGCCTTGTACCACCTATGGAATTAATTAATAAGTAAGTAAATATTATTGGTAAATGTGCATGATAATCAGCAGAAGCTGATTCTGAGATGCATATAATGAATTAGTGTCAAAAGCAGAGCTTTGTGGTTTGTGGAAAAAGTTTCTCCAAGCCAGATGCTGCTCTTTGGGTAGCACACTCAACCGCATTACTGCACTGAAAGGAAATAATAGCATCTAGTCAGTAAATAATTGTTATGTATTTTAGCCAAAGGTGATTGCCAGTTATGACTTCAAGCCGCAGGAGGCGGAGGAACTGGAACTGAAACGCGGCGACATCATTTCAGTTCTCGACAAGAAAGATCCTAACTGGTGGATGGGTGAGATCGTGCGCGGCAACCAGACTTATCGTGGTCTATTTCCGAAAACATACGTGTCACCGTATACTGATTAAATGCCGTCATTCAGTAACCGACATGTTCTATCCAGTCAGCTCTTTTTGTATATGCTTCCGGGCATGTACTTGTCATATATGCTGGCAGTTGAAGCACTCTTCCTCTTGGCCTTCCACATTGTTTGTTTAAAACTCAGTACTGGTGAATGCGCAGTTAACTGAACATATAGCTCTTTGCACATTTTCAAGGATGTTTTATTTTGTACGCATGATGATTATGTTGTCAGTTTAGCTTGTGACTTTCACAGCATGTCAGCTGGTGACTGTAACATATTGACGGAACTTGAATATTTGCGTGTGTATTCGGTACTGGTAGCGCTTGTTGAGTGCACCTGCTGCACTGATTCCTAGTCTCTGCATTGTAACACACTGCAGCTGCTGCGTCTTGTTGTGACCTCTACTGTGCTACAACGCAGATTGGTGGTTTTTGATATGAAATGTGTAGAATAGATAACGTAAACGTGATGAGCGTTAGAATTGGGAGAAAAGGATCGAGCATTCTGTAACGACAGTTCATTCGATAATGGAAATTATGGTATGATGTATTTCAAATAGAAACAAGATTAGCTTATGCGCATTTTATTTTGTGACCATTGTAAGCCGGCACTGAGATCTAAAATCAAGAGCATTTTCTTTGAGTAAAGTTTTACTGCCCACATTGCAACACGTGCCACCCCCCCTTTCCGTGCCCTTACTGGCGCTGTCTAGGGCATTTGGATTAGGGAGAAGACACTTGAGAGTTTTCTCGGCAGTGTTCTGTGTATCGTCTCTGTGTGTCGTATTTAAGCTCAGAATGTACGATAACAGATATCCCCTTTGAGAGCAGTATGTACATTAGCTGACGCTGTAGCATAGAAGTTATTAATGCGCATTACTTTCTTAATTAAACTAATGTCTTTCATGTCTGGTTATACTTTGTACAGAACATAAAATAATCGTGACAGTGACTTGCCAGTGAACTGTATTCGTTGGACACGAGTGCTAACATTGAGTGTATGATGATTGGTGCGATAGTCATGGATACACACACACACACAGTTCAGTAGCCAGGTGATGATGGAATAGCCAGTTGGACGCTTAATTTTTGTCTTCCACTTTTCTTAACCTATGCATCCTCTTGCAGCACCAAAAGTTTTATGTCGTCATTGCCATTCTATTGTGTCTTTATTGAGCATCGCGAACTGAACGATTCCCTCGTTGCTTCCTTCTTGGCACAAAAATCTACTCGCTGTCATCTCTATGTTTAAACCATCTTATTTTATTTTTTTATAATCACTAAACTGACTGTGTCCAGTGCAGAACTCGTCTCTGAGCTCTGCAATTTTCTTTCTGTTTTTGTTGATGAAGAAAATTTGTTTATATGATTATGCTCATTTTGCTTTTATCCATCTTTACTCCGTGCTCCACTTTCAATGACAGACAACTCACCCATTCTGCTGCAGAGTTCATATATTGCTACTTTACAAATTGCAGTCAGCAAGATCCGAAGCACTTGTATGCACTAGTTTATGGCATCGTAGGCAGTAGTGAAAAATATTTGTGAAAGTTGGAATATTTTCTGAGGCCAAAAACGATTTGAGTAATGTGTTACTTATTGAGCATTTGTGATAGTCATACATGTGGTGTATTTTAACCACAGACTACATGTATTGTTAGCATAGTCATCAGATTATGATGAATATCATATCAACATGAAAGGTTACAGCTGCAAGGATGTGCCTGACAACACCTTTTTGTCCGGCCATTATTCATGTGAATTATTATAGCCAGTTTCCTTTTGGTTTTCTTGCTCTACCTTTTCCGGATGAAAGTCTTTGGGTTCAGCGGCACAGTTTTTTTTACAAGCTGGGTGCTTTTCTTTCTGTTAATGGATAATTTTAATTTTAAAGCTGTGAAGGAAACACAAAACACGGACCTGGCCTCTTTATTTTCTACGCCACCAGTCTCTTAATGGAAGGTTATTACCTCCTGCCTCTGTGCTGGATGTCCAGTGACATTACTTTGTGCATGAGAACTGTGGTAACATTTAGTTAGGTGGTTGTCACAGTGCTGTTACATAACAAGCAGTGGACTTTTTTATATTTTTAAATGCTGTGTTTGGCACGTGAGACAACACGCGGCTGTGCTTAGCTCAACTCGCCATGTTTAGCTGATGTAATTTTTCCAGTCACTGGATATGTCTCAGCATGTCTCTCTGGGGCTGTTTTAGCACTGGATTGCCTCTGTAATGACAGTCGATGTGACACGATGTGTTTTGTGACTTTGTCCGGTTTAGCCTTTGTTTGCACATCATTTGCATAAATGCCAGGTCATGGTTACAACAATTGTGGTGATTGATGGTTGCTTAATTTATTGTATAAATGGCACATTTTATTATTTTCTCAGTGTAATTTGCAGTGATTTCTAACCACAAATTTTACTTATTTATTACAGTACGGAGCATTTGGGTGGATGAATGGTGAACATGATAAACTGTTACCTGTGTAGCACAAGTTCAATCTGAAACCCATACGTGAGTCACTGGTACTGTTGGATGGAGCAGTTGGCCAAAAGTTTACCAGTATTGCAGAGAAAAATCCCACCCAGCTGTCAAATGGGAGTGAATAGGAGTGAATACTGCAAATGATCTTGATATATTTAAAGGACGACATAGATGTATAGCACAGTGAGACTCAGTTGTATTGAGTTTGAAGTTTTCAGTATTGGTGCACAGCTTAGCATTGATGTTATTGTCAGGATATGATTTGTTTCTCCAATTTTTACACTAGTGTGTTTGAATTATTTGTAGTTTACTCCAATACCATTTACGTCACAGTATGAGAGAAAATATACAAATTAGTGAAACTTGTTTTCTTTTGATTAATATACATATTATAAACAGAAACTGCTGTCTTTTTGAGGTTATTTTTGTAGGTGCTGTTACAAAATCCACATATAAATTTCAAAACCTTTACTAGTGACATAAAGATTTGTTATTCTAGAAATTTGTGTAAAATCATCTCATGTACTTATTATACATTGTATGGATTTTGGCAAAACAGTTTGAAATTTTTATGTTAACAATTTTTAGTGGCAGTGGGAAAAAGTTAATTTGTTCCCAGGCTCCGTTAGTAACGGCATTGTAGTATGAGAGTGTGATTGAATGTGCAAGCATTAGCTGTTGTCTACAGCACTGTAGAGCAGTAAAGTGATATACTAACGTAAACAGAATGATGACTATTTATTTGCCATTGATATCACTAGTGTATAATCATCTTTTGTGTTTTTCATGGTGTTCCATCAAAAAGTAAGCCTCTCCTTGTCCATAACTTTGCCAAATATTGTCTGATTTTGAAACTTCTTGGTGGTAAATATACTGGGTGTGCCAATAAAAAACAATCCCTTATGAAAAAGTTCATTATCTCAGTTACTGTAATAATTTTTTTCACCAAATTTACAGCGTTCACAGAGGAGGATTCAGGCCACATACACAGCAAATTTTGTTACAATATTTGCTACGGTTTAAAATTTACAACCATTTCATCTTAAAAATACATTTTACTAAGTGAACCAGTAACTAAACTGCAATTCTGATGTTAAAAAAATAACAGAAAATGCACCATATGGATGTGCCAATGGATTATCATGTGTGAAATACTATGCTGGGACACTATCAAAGACACATGACAAAGCTGGCCAACATAATGCCGAGATGAAAGACCGTTTTGTCAACGATACAGAAAGATTTGCTTCACGAGTTCATTGATAAGTAATTTGTATCATTTTGCAACAGATTTCAATCGTGTGTTGTTGCAACTGCTGTGGGCACTGACATTGAGAACAGTCTTTTTAAATACAGAGTTGAGCTATAGGCATGTGATATTCATAATTGAAACATTTTAACTGTCGATGAAAAGCTGTGAAAAATTTGATTTGTTATTCATGCATATTCGGTGTGCAGCTGCATGAAAAATTGAAAAAGTGAACTTTAAAGTTAAAACTGCAGTATCTGAGGAACTATGTCAGTTATTTTAATAAAATTTGCAGTATATGTTGCGTGAATACTCACATACAAAGTCTGAAAGTTTGGCTCAAATCCATACTGTCGTGGCTGAAATACAGCATTTTTTCTAGGGGGTTGCTTTTATTGGTGCACCCTGTATAGTGAAGTCATCATAAAGATTTCTCCTTACCTCAATGACATTGCTGTACTGTATTGTGAAATTTTAGCGTCATGACTGTTGTTAAAACTGGGACAGTCTAAATCATGTATTGTGATTAATGATAAATCACGACGTTTTTGGGCCATTATTATATTACACCTTCTTTGCTGCTGAATCTACAATGAAAGGATTCTGTAGATTTAATCAACATGTTACAAAGTTACAGGCAAGGAAGTTGATTTTCACATGTCCGTGCTTCTCTGTCTCGGCCTTATGTCAGTTAAATTCACTCAGTTAGTTGTCACTATGATTTTTCAACAATTATTTCACCACGTAGTGTGGCAAATGATTTAAACTGTATTGTGATATTTAAAATACTGCTAGATTAATGCGGTGCCTCCCGTACATGGGTTTTGAAAATCGGTCAACATGTTGCAAAGTTGTGGGCTAGGGTGTGATGGCTTTACTTACTGAAACACAGTGTAATAATAAAAATGTTTGTGTTTTTACCTGCTAACATTTTGTAATTCCTCGATTGTGTCATTTCTGTGGTAATGTTGATACTTTTGCTCTTAGTGTATTGTATATTTATCCTTATAATTTGTGCATTTCTGTCCTGTTCATTTGTGACATGTTAATATTGAATATTAGCAGTGGTCATACATGTCTATACAGCTACGAGTGGTACATTCAAAAGACAGTGTGACAGTATCCCCTTTCGGTTTGCTTTGATAATGATCAAATGCAAAGTAAATTCCACCTTGTGAATTTAATTTGCAGATGTGGAATTAAAATCGTTGTTGCTAATTGGGCATATATTTTTACTATGCATTTCACCATACCAGTTATTCAGTTCTGTCGGCTGCAGTTAAGTGTGTGTGTGTGTGTTATTATTTGAGTACAGTTTGTGTTCATTAGGTCTGTCTGCACACGAAAGACACTTGACTGGTTGCAGTATACTGTGTGGACTTTGCATGCGGCTGTATAATTTGGGTCGTATCAGGTCTCAACCTATCCTCAAGAGTTGCGAGAATATGATGAGAGTGACATAGATTAATATATTTCGTGAGCTTGATTTGAGAATTGATCTTACGTCGGTACTGTTGTTGAGAAATTTTTTACTTTGCTGTGCAAGATTTCTAGTCTGTTTACAGGCCGAAAACGAACATGGACACATTTTCACATTGGTCTATCACAAAGTTGTTCTTATGTACAGTGATTATGTATGTATGTATGTATGAATGTATTTGTGTATGTATACACCATATCTAAAAACGTCAATTCGTGGCCTTGTACATTTTCAACTATAGCGCATACACTTATGCAAATTTGCATGTTAATGCTGTAACAAAGGTCATCATAATTCACCTAAATGGCTCTTTTCACTGCCATGCACATTTGTGAGAGGGTATAAATTCCTCAAGTGTCAACCTATCGTCAAAAGTTGTAAGAATATGATAAGGCTGGGGTGAAAAATTTGGCATTGGTATCCATGGTGTTGTGCAAGATTTCATTGCAGTAAACTTATTTGCTAGATAATACTGAAGTTTGCAAAGTGGGTAATTTTTTTCAGGATATGGTGTATATCGAGTCACTGTGTTTCAGTGAATCATAATGGCTTCTGTGCTAATACAGACTAAACGTGCATTTCCTGTTTTTTGCACGTCGTTTAGCAGCAAATATTTTCTACAGTCTGCATAATGTGACAGTAGCTTGCATTACTGTTAGATATTGTGTTTTTTTGTGTAGGCCCTGTCTTGCGTGCATTGCAATGAGCATGATCATGTGAATGTTACAACGGTTCTTTTGTAAATATGCATGATTTGGACTGAACTGCTGTTGCATGAAGAAAATGTCATACGAAAATATCTTTTTGTGGAGCTATCTTTAGTTGTAAAATACAGCTGCAGTGCTGCACAGGGCATAGCAGTATGTATACATATTACTAATATTGGTGATTTAAATGGGACAGATTTAGGTCCGGTTTTTCCACAGCAAATTAATCTCCCGTTAATTTAATCCGGCATTAAATCCGGCAGATAATGATCAGTTTACTCAGATGTCGGTGGAAAAACGACATCTGAGTAAATTGATCATTATCTGCCGGATTAAATTAACGGGAGATTAATTAGCTGTGGAAAAACCAACCTTAGATGTATAAACTTGACTGGAATTAGTTGTCGTGATTACTTGCGGTGTATGTTGGAACGGAATGATAATAGTTTTGCAGCAGTCGAGTCGTGCATTCTGTTGTTTGCTAAATAAGTTCAGTGCTGCGGTGAACAGCTGGCCAACAACATATTACGTATCAACGTTCTTCGGGAGAATACTAGTATATAGGTCTAAACGAGGCAACTACGTTGTGAATTCGCGATGCTGTTCTGATACAAGTGTTCGCGTCGAATACCAAGCACAAGCAATAAGCCGACAATATTCGCTGATGCGCAGATTTTTGCAGCGCAGTACCTTATAACAGTGGACGAAATGAGAAACCATTGTGGTCAGATGGCAGGTCCCAAGTTTCATCATTCATACAACTTAACGTATTATATTGGCTTACGCCACGACAAGCGTGCTGCTATACATGACGTAACTAGTTGGTTGCTAGGCAACTGTTGTCGCTTCAGCAGCCGAGCCGATTGAATGGAAGAACGATAGGGCCGCGTGCGTGTATTCTATCTGGTCACTGTCGCAGTGCGGACGGGTTTCAGCGAGTGAATGGCACCTGTAATACACTGCCAGTAGCTGAGTCGTCGTGCTGCAGGCGATGTTGCTTTGTTCTTCGTTGCCGACCGACGCCGTGGGCAGCATCCACTGAACCACGCCCCACTGCAGCAGCATGCCGTTCAGCTGGGCTGGTCTTCAGTTCTGGTGGAAGGCCGACGCGGTAACGAACGAGCGCACCGCTATTATACCATTTGATCGAAGAAAAAGTCGCTTTATTTTGGGGCCCATTCTATGGGGCCATAGCGGTCCCCTCTGTCACGCGTTGTCGTTGTTGTTTTTGTGGACATCGATTTTACACTAGGTGTCTCACGCCGCCTGCGCTATAGCTATAGCTGGCTTCGGCTCGTCTTGGTAGTGGTGTCGACAGTAGCGACACCTGGTGAATGGCAATGTAAAATTAGAACAGGCGGCGTGCGGT